>ENA-OQDW01000024-OQDW01000024.1-human-gut-metagenome-genome-assembly--contig:-NODE-24-length-50763-cov-3.014950_pt1 | contig 50763 bp, 68 predicted proteins | sample MGYA00242784_ERZ504613 | MGnify/ENA primary metagenome ERZ504613 (study PRJEB26092, sample SAMD00036330) | human gut metagenome | host: Homo sapiens | study: EMG produced TPA metagenomics assembly of...
CACGCTGAAGCCCGCAGCTTCAGCGACGCATGATTGCCAATGCCGGGAGATCAATCTGGAACATTGCAACAACATCACCAACTCTGCCGGACGGCGGGTGTGGGGATTTATGGGTGTGGAAGCTGTGGCAAGGCCTCATATAAATGGGTTTTACGATGTTTCGTCATGTACGTACGTACCGGAGGAATGGCGGGATTGATTTTGCCAGTCATGCTCTGTACGTATGTACGCAGCATTTACCCCTGTTTTCTCCCATTATAGGAAACAACGGCTTTCAGAGACAACCTGTTTTCGGGTATTGAAAATCAATGGCAATGGAAACAGCAAAGTTTTTGACCGCAGGACGAAGCTATTTCACGAAATCGTGCTTCTCTGAACCGTGTACCCTGTTCACGGAACAATAGATGTTTTCATTTTTCCAGACCAAATCACACGAAACAGTAAAGCGGGATATGGTCATATATGGACAGGACATCACAAGCAAAATTCTGAACGGATTTCAGAGATTGCAGATTTTTCACTGTTCGGTGTATCTGCTCCGTTTTGGGGTGCAGAGATTGTACCGAACCACAAACAGAATTATGGAGGATTTTTCAATATGAATGTACGCAATGAAATCAAGGCACAGATCATCCGTGCTGGGATGACCATGCAGGAAGTTGTTGACCTGCTCTCGGACGAGTACGGATGGAGCGACAGCGTTTCCAACCTGTCCGCAAAATTACAGCGGGAAAGCATCCGATACAAGGAAGTATTGGAGCTTGCCGATGTGCTGGGATGCGACATTGTATGGCAGCAAAGACGGGAGAAGTGATGCCCCCGGCAACAGCCCCTCGCATCTCCCGTCCCCATAGGCACACCGCAGTGCTGCCTATGGATGGCAGTGAAAGACGCTGCCAACGTCTGCAAGAAACGTTCCGCAGAACAGCTTCATGCAGACGGGCTGACCATGGGAAAAGTTGCAGACATTTTGCCTTGGTCAGCAGAGGTCACCGCAGTGACCGCACACCCCCTCGGGAGAGCCCACGGCACTTTGCAGCCAGAATGGATGAAAGTGTTATAGTGGGTTATTACACTTCCGCAGAAGTGCATCCCCGCAGCCCCGCCCGTCTGCTACTCTCGAAAGAAAGGAAAAAACCTATGGCAAGAAACGATGGAATTGACCGTACCTTTGCCCGTAACCAGGACTTGCCCACCCTCGACGATGTGGCGAAAGTTCAGGAGCATAACGAGCGAGAAAAAGACAGCTACTCCAATCAAGATATTGATACCACCCAGACCCACCGCAATGTCCACTTCAAGAAACCTACCGACAGCTATGCCGCCATGTTCGATCAGATGATTGCAGATGGTGTTATCTCCACCCGTGGTCTGAAAGCCGATGCGGTGAAATATGGGGAGCTGCTGTTTGATGTAAACTCTGCCTACTTCCACAACCACGGCGGCTATGAATATGCCAAACAGTTCTATGCCGATGCCTACAAAGCCGCCGTGGAGATTGTGGGCGGTGAGCAGTATATCCTCTCCGCTGTAATGCATGCCGACGAGCGCAACCGGGCAATGTCGGAAGCTCTGGGTGAGGATGTGTACCACTATCACCTTCATGTGGTTTATATCCCGGTGGTGGAGAAACAAATCCTGTGGTCGAAGCGATGCAAGGATGAATCCCTCCGGGGAACGGTAAAGGAAACGATCACACAGGTCAGCCGCAGTAAGAAGTGGGAATCCAAACCCGTTCTTGATGAAAACGGAAATCCTATGTTGAACGCAAAAGGGAAAAAGATTTTGAAGTCGTCCTACAGTGTGCTGCAGGATGACTTTTTCAATTTCATGCGAAACGCTGGTTATACCGATGTAGAGCGTGGAGAATGTGGCAGCACCGAAGAACATCTGACGGTGACCCAGTTCAAGGTACAGGCCGAACAGCAGCGTTTGGAAGCTGTGACCGGACAGGTGGCACAGGCCGAGCAGAGCTTAGCGGATGCCAAAGCTGCCACGGAGAAGCAGAAAAAGAAACTGGAAGCTCTGAAAAAGGAAACTCAGGCTGCTAAGTCTGTTGCTATGACTGCACATGAGATTGAGTCGATGGGCAAGAAAAATCCCATTACGGGAAATGTTACCATGACGGCGGATGAGTGCCGCACGCTAAAGGATTATGCGGTCAGCAGCTTTGCGGAAAAGTCTGAGAAGCTGAAATACAAGCAGAAATTTGAGCAGGCAGATAAAAACGCAAAGATATGGAAAGACCGTTTTGAAAAACTGAACAAAGACTATGAGGAGCTGAAACAAAAAGCCCAGCCTTTCCTGGATGCGATTGAGATTGCATCTGAAAAGGTCTGGGCTTTTATCAATGCCATCCTCGCCAGGGGAAAGGAACTGTATGAACACAAACACCCTGCCCGCAATCGTGGACAGGACATGGAAATTTAAGAAAGGAACTATTTGCCTATGAAGAAAACCGTAGATGAAATTAACAAGATGATTATGGAAGATGCCCCGATGGAAGAAATCAACGATGCCATCGGCTATATTGATATTTGCTCCTGCTTCGATCCGATTTTTGAGCCGCCTATTGATTTTCTGGAAGAATGCCGCAAGCGTTGGGAAGCGGCACAGTCCTCTTTCTGCAAAACCATTGAGTGCAAGATCGGAAACACATGGTATGTGATTGAAACGGAGTGTGATGGAAATGAGCCACTTACCGACAAGGTAAAACGGCTCATTTTTTCTGACAAGGGGGTGATTTGTTAATGACTGCGACACAAAAGCATGATATAATTCCAATATGCACAACGGTACTGTCGGCTGACCAACCACCGAAGGAGGATATTATGTTGGATCAGCAGAAAATTACCATTCTCTATTGCCGTCTGAGCAACGAGGATGCCCAGGAAGGCGAGAGTAACAGTATCGCAAATCAGAGAGAGTATTTAACCCGATATGCCGTGACCACGGGTATACAAACCTGAAAATTCTGGTGGATGACGGCTATACGGGGACGAACTTCAATCGTCCGGTGTGCAGGAAGGCTTTGAGCTTGTCAAGCAGGGGCTTGTGGGCTGCTGGCTGGTCAAAGACCTCAGCCGCTTTGGTCGTGACTATCTGACTGTTGGACAATATACGGATATTATCTTTCCGAGTTATGATGTCCGCTTTATCGCTATAAATGATGGCGTAGACAGCAACCGGGGAGACAGCGAGGGCTTCGCCGCAATCCGTAATCTGTTCAACGAGTGGTATCCCCGTGATACCAGCAAGAAGTCCGTGTCAGTTTGCGGCAGAGAGGAACCAGTGGGAAGCACATGGGCAAACCGCCCTACGGATACCGCTGTGACCCGGAGGACAAGGATCACTGGATTCTGGATGAAGAAGCGGCTCCGGTAGTCAAGCTCATCTTCGACCTTTGCATTGACGGCAAGGCCCGGATCAGATTGCAAGGATTCTGGAAGAAAAGCAGATTATGACCGCAAAGGCACTCTATGCCAAGCGAAAGAAAAAGCCGATGCCGGAAAGACCGTACCACTGGGGCAACCAGTCCATTGCAGGGATTTTGGAACGGCAGGAGTACACAGGCTGTACCTGCAACTTCAAGACTTATTCCAAGTCCTACAAGCTGAAAAAGCGGATTCCCAATGAGCCGGAGAATATGTTTTATCTGCCGGACACACAGGAAGCGATTGTATCTCAGGCACAGTTTGACAGGGTGCAGGAACTGAGGAAAAACAAACGCCGCCCCGCAAAAGCGGAACGGCAGGGATTGTTCTCCGGGCTTCTGTTTTGTGCCGATTGCGGCGGCAAGCTCCACTTTGCCACAAGCAAAAGCTTTGAGGGCAAGCAGGATCACTACGTCTGCAACAACTACAAGAGCAACCGTGGTACTTGTACTGCCCACTATATCCGGGAAGATGTGCTTCGTGAAATCGTTCTGGAACGCATCCGGGCAGTCAATGAGTATATCCGAAGCGATGTGGACGGTTTTCAGGAGGAATGGCTGCAATGCCGCAGGACTGACCAGGAGCGCAGCATCCGGGATGACAAAAAGAAGCTGGAACAGGCAAAGAAACGCCTTGCCGATCTGGATGTCATCATCGCCCGGCTGTACGAGGACTATGTTCTTGGAAATCTCAATCAGGACAGATACAGAAAGATGTCTGCGGACTATGAAGCGGAGCAGGAACGGTTAAAGCTCGAAATTGAAGTTATCGAAGAATGGGTGGAACAGCGGGAAGAAATGAACGACGGTCTGGATGCCTTTATCGCCCTGACACAGAAATATGTGGATGTGGAGGAGCTGACACAGACCATCGTGAACGAGTATATCAAGAAAATCATCGTCTATGCCCCGGACAAATCCAGCGGCAAGCGCAAGCAGAAAGTGAAGATTTTCTTCAACTTCGTGGACGATGTAGATATTCCCGTTATTTCCGAGCCTATCATCACGCAAACAACCTATGAACACAGAAAAACGGCGTGACCTTCGGGTCACACCGGTTCTCTGCGACAAAATAGTTACTTGTCACTATTAAGCCTTGCTTTCAGGTCTTTTTCTCATTCTAATCTTTGAAAATGAGGTCGGATCCATACAACAGAAGTCCTAGAGGTTAGGCGCTTACGCGGACAAAAGGGCTCATAGGGTATAGAATATAAAAAAATCTTATGCGATATGATGACGCTGGCGGGGATTACAAGGCTGAAACGATTGGGGTTTTCCATTGGACACAAAAGGGGAAGCAATTGATATGAAACAATGGTTGTTGGGGGAAGGAAGGGAATGAATCAAATGGAAACGGGCATCCCTAGCGAACTGGCTGTTGAAATCCGCAGTATCTACTGGAGCTGGGTGCAGATGAACGATGGCGCCATATGGAATGTGTAGCCCGTGAGATCGAAAAATTGGCAGCTCGCTATCATTTGGATCTGCTTCTTTGCGAAAGCATGGCGTATTGCATGATATTTTCTGCGTGCTGGAGCCCAAGGAGATGCTGCTGGCCGTACAGGAGCGGTACGGTAGCCTTTTTTCTATGATGCGGAACGGATGATCCCATCTATGCTATACCAACGGATATCAGCGTGCCTTGCACAGTCGCGGTGGGGGATTCAGAATAAGGAAGCGCTCAGCGCCACCGCATGCTATACGACGCTGCGGGCGGAAGTAAGCGCGCTGGATATGGCTTTCATTGCAGATAAATTGGCCTGGGAATCGAGGGGTTCGTTTTTTGAACGAGTTAGCGCTGCGGTTGAGAGATCGCTCCCAGAGGCATGCCACCTATATGCAAGATATGGGGCGGCACGGCAGATTTTGCTGCTACATCCCTGATGGCTGGAAGCAAAGGCGCATTTGCTTCCAATTACTTGACCAGATTTTTAAAACCGTGTATAAAGAAAGGGATGGGCGGCAATACAAAACTTAGACTGTTTTCGTCCTATTTGAGAAAGGCGTGTGATAACATGATCTCGGAAAATCGAAAGGTCGTTTTGATCGGAACCGGCATGGTGGGTATGAGCTATGCCTATGCGCTGCTCAACCAGAATGTCTGTGATGAATTGGTGCTGGTGGATTTGGACCGCAAGCGAGCGGAGGGTGAGGCAATGGATTTAAACCATGGCCTAGCGTTCTCTGGCTCGAACATGAAAATTTATGCCGGCAGTTATGAGGACTGTAGCGATGCGGATATCGTCACTATTTGTGCGGGCGTCGCACAAAAGCCAGGAGAATCCCGACTCGACCTGCTCCAGCGGAACACGGCGGTTTTTAAATCGATTATCGACCCGGTCACAGAATCGGGCTTCAACGGGATTTTTTTGGTGGCGACTAATCCGGTGGATATCATGACGCGGATCACAGCCGTGCTCTCAGGGTTTAATCCCCGTCGTGTTTTGGGCACAGGCACCGCGCTCGACACTGCCAGGCTGCGCTATCTGCTCGGGGCCTATTTCCATGTAGATCCCCGCAATATGCATGCCTATGTGATGGGCGAGCATGGGGATAGCGAGTTTGTTCCATGGTCGCAGGCAATGATGGCAACAAAGCCGGTGCTCTCCATCTGTGAAGAGTCCCATGGAAGATATTGCTGTGAGGAAATGGAGAAGATCACAGAAGAAGTGCGCGGCGCGGCGCAAAAGATTATTGAGGCCAAGCGCGCAACCTATTACGGCATCGGGATGGCCCTTGTGCGCATTACACGCGCGATTTTCGGCAATGAAAACAGCGTGTTGACAGTATCCTCTATGATGCGTGGAGAATACGGGGAGACAGGGGTATTCGTAGGCGCTCCCTGCATTGTAAACCGCAATGGCGTGCAGCGCATTTTGCAGCTGTCTCTAAACGATGAGGAAATGGCGCAGTTCAAGGCCTCCTGCGAGACGCTTCGCACTCATTTTGATGAACTGGGGCTGCAATAACACCAAAAGGGAACAAAGAGGCGGGGCATTCAGCGCCCCGCCGTTATGTTTAAAAAATTAGGAAGGATGTGGAGCGGTGCAATACCGGAAAGACCCGAAAAGTGGAAACAGGCTGTCTGCACTCGGCTTTGGATGTATGCGCCTGCCGAGAAAACACGGTGCAATCGATCAGGAAGAGAGCACGGCTTTGATCCAAAAGGCAATTGAGGATGGCGTTAACTATTTTGATACAGCCTACATGTATGCAGGGAGCGAGGAAACGCTTGGCCGGGCATTACAAGGAGGCCTACGGGAAAAAATATACATAGCGGATAAGATGCCGCCTCCTTTGTGTAGAAACGCGGCGGATTTTGATAAGCTTTTGCATAAGATGCTGGACCGGTTGGGGACGGATTATATCGATTATCTTCTTATTCATATGCTGACGGATGTGGAAACATGGAATCGCCTCTGCGGCCTGGGGATTGAGGATTGGATTCGGACGCAGAAGCAGGCGGGCCGCATCCGGTCGATCGGGTTTTCCTATCACGGTGGGCAGGAGGAGTTCCCCAAGCTGCTGGAGGCATATAATTGGGATTTTTGCCAAATTCAATATAACTATATTGATGAAAACAATCAGGCGGGGCGCAGCGGGCTGAAAAAGGCGCATGAGCGCGGGCTGCCCGTGATCATTATGGAGCCGCTGTTGGGCGGCAGGCTGGCGGAGAATCTGCCGCCGGCCGTGAACGCGGCGTTTCGGGCGGCAGATCCGGCGGCAACGCCTGCTGAATGGGGCTGCGGTGGATTTGGGATCAGCCGGAGGTTACGGTTGTGCTCAGTGGGATGAGCACACGAGAGCAGCTTGCGGAGAATGTGAAGGTGGCCGGAGATGCGCTGCCGGGTTCTATCGGGGTGGAAAAACAAGCTGTATATCAAGGGGTAGCCCGGGCGTTCCGTTCCTCCTTCCGGATTCCTTGCACTGCTTGCGGTTATTGCATGCCCTGCCCCTATGGGGTGGATATCCCCTCTTGTTTTGCGGCATACAATGCGGCCTCCATCCGGAAAAAAACGGGGAAGAGCCAATATATGAATACAACGGCCGGCTTCCGGCCCAGCCACCATTTTGCGAGTTTGTGCAGAGAGTGCGGTGCATGTGAAAAGCGCTGCCCGCAAAAGATAAAAATCCGCGCGGAGCTCAAAAAGGTAGCAGGGGAATTTGAGCCGTTTTGGTTCCGCCCGGCGATGGCGGTAATTCGATTCCTGCAAAGAAAGCAGTGCACTGCGGCTCCAAAAGGATAGATAGATGTTTGGCTTTTCGTATCATAATGGCGATACCCCCGCCTTTTTGGCAGGGGCATTGCTAATTTTTTCTCCAAATATCAAAAAGAGGGGAGTTTCCGGAGATCATTGATTGCCGGAGTCATACTGGATTCTGCTTGTTCCAAAATCTTTATCCGCGTTTTTATGGAGCTAGTTACTTGCTGCTGCCCTTTTGAAAAAAGCGTATTGCTGTTTTGAAGGATCCCGTCACACATATTAGAAAGGCCGCCATATAGCATGATTTGCGATACCGATGCCTCTGCTACCCATTTATTGTCCTTATCATAATTGGAGAATTTAACTGCATTGGCTCTTGTACGCAGAGCGGATAGTTTGGGCAAGAGGGCAGAAAAGGATACCGATTCATTCAGCGCCATCGTCACTTCATTGGAGATCGACCCGAGGTTCTCCATTTCCTCTCCCAAAGCAAGCCTCCATAACACGGCTGCATCACAATATTGCTCTAATTTCAAAGCACTCTCTAAATATTTCATGGCGGGTTCGTCAGCCGAAATCCCCAAAGTTTGCCCTAGCTTTTTTAGCTGCTGGTATTCTTGTATCTTTGCCTCAGAAAGATCGCTCACAACTTTAATCTTTGCATCCTTAAGTGCATTTGTGAAGGCAGTGGAGAGTGCTGTTTTCTGGCGGTTGCTCAGTTTTTTATCTATAACTGCCGAGGATGCTTCTTCATACTCTCCGTTTTGAATCAGTGTAATTGTTTGTTTTTCAAATTTTGTTTGCTGAACTATAAAAACAGCGAGTACTGCACCTGCTAAGATAAGCAGTGCGGCTATGATTGAGAGCGCAATTAAAAGCGTTTTTTTCGAGTGGCCAGAGTTGCTTGTTGCTGCTGTCTGTAGATTCTTTTCCATGTTTCCTTACTCCTTCTTTTCCCGACAAAGAAATTGATATAACAATCCTTTGCAAACCAGTATAGCAAAGGGAGGCGATAAAAGGAATGGGAGGGCAAGTCAATTTAGGGAAAATATCTAAAAGGACAGTTTGTTTTCAGCAAAACTTAGCATTGGATAATGCCATAGCCCCAATTTTCAAAGCATTTGTCAAAAATCTTGGCGCATTGCATCGTTGCGCTGTGGGGGACGGTTTCACTCTCAAGCTTGCCGGCCCGGATGCAGCGCATGGTCTCCCGCACTTCAAAGACAAAACCGTTGCCATAATTTTTTTGGAATCGCTTCACGGGGAGCCCCTTGCTATTATAAAGCGTGCAGGAGTGTGAGCAGTGTGCCCGAGGAATCCGGATAAACCTTCTGAGCCATAGATGCAGAGCTCCTCCCGCACGGTGGCGGCGGTTGTCGCCTGCAAATTCGCGGTGCAGCTGGGAAAACGGAGCAGGATACTATCCGTTTTATCCACGCCAGTTTCCGAGCGGGTGAGCATGGATTGCACGTCTATCACCGGCTCGTCGATCAGATACGTTGTCAGTTCAATCGCGTAAACGCCGATATCATAGGCTGCGCCGCCGCCGAGCTCCGGGTTGTTGATCCGGTGCGCAGGGTCTCGGCTGGCAGAGAAGCCAATGGCGCAGGTTGCCGCCTCCAAATTGCCAATCCGGCCCTCCTTTATCACTGGCGGGCCTGATTGATATGCGGCAGAAAACGAGACCACATTGCCTCCATAACAAACAGCTTCTTTTCCTTTGCAAGGCTAAAAATTTCCTGTGCCTGCGCTGCGGTGGGAACCATACTTTTTTCGCAGAGAACGGGTTTATTATGTTTTAAGCAGGCTATAATGTTTTCATAGTGGAAATTATGCGTGGTTGCAATATATATCGCATCAATATCTTCCCGTGCCAGGAGATGCTCATAATCGCTGTAAAAATCCTCAATACCATGCCGTTTTGCAAAGCGCCAGGCGCGTTTTTGATCCTTGCTGGCCACGGCCGCAACACATGCATCGTCCACCTTGCCGACCGCGTTGCAGAATTTGTGCGCGATGCCCCCTGCACCGAGGATGCCAAACCGAAATTGCTTCATGCGGAGCGCTTCCTTTCTTTATCAAAATTTCATGATTCGGCTGTTGTTTCTATTATAATACAAAATCCAGCCCTTTACAAAGGAAACCTTGCCAAGGGAAAAGAATGCGGGTATAATGGGCTGGGGCGGCGATACCCTTTGCTTCGATAGACAGCCGCTTTGATAGCCGGTATGGAAAAGAGGTTAATAAAAATGCTGGAATTAAAAAATATTTCCTTTCAGGTGGATGCGGAGGGTGCGCAGCATGAGATTTTGGATCATGTCAACCTAACGCTGCCGGATGGGAAATTTGTGGTTATAACCGGGCCGAACGGAGGGGGGAAATCCACTCTTGCCCGGATCATTATGGGGATCGAAAAGCCGACGGCCGGCCAGATTCTTTTCAATGGGCAGGATATTACATTGCTCGGCATCACAGAGCGGGCGAAGCTCGGCATTGGCTATGCGTTTCAGCAGCCGCCGCGCTTTAAGGGGTTGACAGTCCGCCGGCTGCTGAGCTTGGCGCACGGCAGCGAGCTGCCGGAGGATGCCTGCTGTGCGTATCTGACGAACGTTGGGCTCTGTTCAAAGGATTATCTCAACCGTGAAGTGGATGCATCCCTTTCTGGCGGGGAGGTAAAGCGCATTGAGATCGCCACGTTGATGGCGCGTGATTTAAAGCTGGCGATTTATGATGAGCCGGAGGCGGGGATTGACCTTTGGAGCTTTACGATGCTGGTGGATAGCTTCCGTGCTCTGAGCGCGAAGCGGCAGGAGAGTGTGCTGATTATTTCTCATCAGGAGCGCATTATGAAGCTGGCGGATGAGATCGCTGTGATTGCGGATGGGAAAATCCGTAGCCATGGCAGCCGCGCGGAGATGCTGCCGAAGCTGCTTGGCGAATTTGACGAGGCCTGTGCGTTTCGGAAGGATACGGATGAAACACACGGCGGATGACGCTGTGTTTCTGGAAAGGATGGAACCGATATGAATCAAATTGATGAGCAATTGCTGGAGTCGATTGCCGATCTGCATGGCACGCCGGCAGGGGCATATAATATTCGAAAAAATGGAGCGGGCGTTGCGCGCCAATCTAGTGCCAATATTGAAATTATCCCCAAGCAGGATAAACCCGGTATTGACATTATTGTAAAGCCACATACCAAAAATGAGAGCGTACACATCCCCGTTATTGTTACAGATACGGGCATCAACGACATGGTTTACAACCATTTTGAAATTGGGGAGGGGGCCGACATCCTGATCGTAGCGGGCTGCGGCATCCACAACGATGGTAGCGCGAAGAGCGAGCACGACGGTATTCACACCTTCCACATCGGCAAAAACGCCCGCGTCCGCTATGTAGAAAAGCACTATGGGGAGGGCGATGGCAGCGGCGAGCGCGTATTGAACCCGACGACAGAGGTGGAGCTGGAGGAAGGCGCCTATTGCGAGATGGAGATGGTGCAGATCAAGGGCGTTGATTCTACCATTCGTGAAACGACCGCTCACCTCGCGGCGGGGGCAAAGCTCGTCCTGCTTGAAAAGCTGATGACGCACGGCAGGCAGTCCGCCCGCTCCAATATGGAGATTAATCTTGATGGGGATGGATCGAGTGCGCAAATTATTTCCCGCTCCGTTGCAAAGGATGCCTCTGAGCAAGTGTTTTACCCGCGCGCCGTGGGCAATGCGGATTGCCGCGCACACGTCCAGTGCGATTCTATCATTATGGATCAGGCCAAAATTCGCTCAATCCCGGAGATTGCCGCCAACCACGCCGATGCGCAGGTGATCCACGAGGCGGCGATTGGCCGCATTAATAACGATCAGCTGCTCAAGCTGCAAACCTTTGGCATGACGCAGGAGGAAGCGGAGGCGGTAATCATCCAGGGCTTCCTGAAATAATTGGCTCGGATGACGAATAAAGAGGGATTCAGCTATTAAGATTTTATGAATTTCTTCCGTTTCTGTTGAACTCGATTTAAAAACCGTTTATAATGAATTACATCTATTGTGCCGTCAAAAACGGCCTATCTATGAAGGAGCTGAAGGAATGGATCCCATTAAAGTGGATTTCACAAAAAAGAAGGACGATGGTATTATCATCAAGCCTGCCAAGGCAGGGTTGAAGATTTTCCTCAATATCCTGATCACACTCGTAGGCGCAGGCATCGCCTATTACATCATGCTGCCGCCCATGAACTTCAAGTCAACCGATATGTATATTTTCTTTGTCATCGTCGCGTTGATTTACGTTGCAGCGGCCGCGATCACCTCGGGCGCGCTGCGTAAGGGCGAATACATCCCATATGTCAAAAAGCAGTCGATTGTGCCGGTGATTGTTGTCGGCGCGCTGGCAGTGGTGTTCGTCGTTGGCCTGCTGGTTTCGTCGGTTATCTTCCGCGCGAACTCCTATAAGGATATTATTCAGGTGCAAGAGGGCGACTTTGCCAAGGAAGTGGATACGATCGATTTTGCCAGCGTGCCTCGGATTGACCGCGACGCATCTCTCAATATCGCAAACCGCAGCCTTGGTGCTTTGAGCGATCTTGTCTCTCAGTTCAAGGTCAATATGGTGCCGAATGTGGGGAAAGATGCGCAGATTAACTATAAGAATACGCCGGTGCGCGTTGTTCCGCTGGAATATGCCAACCTAATTAAGTGGTTCACTAACCGTTCGAATGGTCTGCCGGGATATATCGTCGTTGATCTGGTCACGCAGTCCGCTGAAGTCAAACGCGTAGAGGGCGGCATCAAGTATACAACCGCGGAACATTTTAACCGCTATTTAATGCGTCACCTGCGCTTCCAGTATCCAACCTTTATGTTTGCAGAGCCGAATTTTGAAATCAATGAGGCGGGCGAGCCCTACTGGATTTGCCCGGTTGAGGATAAAACCATTGGCCTATTCGGCGGCACGGATATTAAGGGCGCGGTGCTCGTCAATGCAACAACGGGCGAGAGTAGCTACCACACCATGGACGAATTGAAAAATGATGCATCCCTACAGTGGATCGACCGCGTTTACTCCGATGCGCTGCTGGTTGAACAGTTTGATTACTATGCGCAGTATCAGAAGGGTTTCTTTAACTCTGTGCTTGGCCAGGAGGGTGTCCGTAAGACGACGGATGGCACGAACTTCCTCGCAATGCATGACGACGTTTATATGTATACGGGTGTTACCTCTGTTACTGCCGACCAGTCGATCGTCGGATTTACGTTGATTAACCAACGCACAAAGGAAGCGAAATTTTATCCGGTTGAGGGCGGTGCAACAGAAGCCTCTGCACAGGTTTCCGCACAGGATATGGTGCAGGATCTTGGTTATAAAGCGACATGGCCCCTGCTCTTGAACATCAGCGGTCAGCCAACCTATTTTATGTCTCTCAAGGGTGACTCATCGCTGGTCAAGATGTATGCAATGGTTGATGTATATGATTATAGCAATGCCGCCAAAGGAAACACTGTTAAGGAGTGTATGGATAATTATGCGGACCTGATTGAGCAGCGCAAGGGCATTGATCTTGATGTTGACATGAGCGGCATCAATGCGGGTGAGAATGGCGATACCCCCCAGCAGCAAGAGAAGCCGAAAACACAGACCGTTACTGGTGTGGTATCGGATATCCGCACCGCAGTGAAGGGTGGAGACAGCTTCTACTATGTGAAGCTTGACAAGGGCGCTTCGTATTATGCAGTGAAAGCCTCCGATGCGGAAGCGGTTGTCATTCTGAACAAGGGAGATACCGTTACCGTGACGATCCCGACAGATGCGAAGGGCGATATCATTGACGCATCCGAAATTGTAAAGGGCGCGCCGAAGAGCGGCGAAGCGGCATAACGGAATACGAAAATTTTAAGCAGGGGGCTGTTGCAGAACGTTTTGCAACAGCCTCTTCGTTGCTGAAAAGCAGCGGGTTGCCTTACCATCGGGGGATATCTGCCCCGTGCCGGGCCCTAAAAATTGTTTGACCGTGGGGCAACAGATAGCGGCCGCAGATCATTGATGATCTGCCGGCCGCTGTTTTACTTTTTCACGAGGAGTAGAAATTGCTTCTGTGCTCAAATGTGCTCCATCATCGAACATCTAAGGCAATCACTTGGCGCATTTGCGGATTGTTTTCCTATTTTACCTCTTCCTCATCCAATGCAGCAACCTGATTGCTACATCTTTCACAGATGGAAAGGCCATGCATGCTCACCAGAGAATCCTTTTCTCCACAAAAAAGCAGGCAGAATCCAGCTTTTTGAGCACTACCGTGCCATCATCCTGCGGGGAAAACTCTAAACGGACATTTTGAGCGATATCAAAGGCCTTGCGCATGGAAAGGGGAAGAAAAATCCCCCCTCGTTTATCCACTTTACATATGGTGCTTTTGGAGCTTTCCATAAGTGCTCCCTCCTTTATTGATGGCGCCGGCCCCGGCGCCCCTTAACCCTAGCTTTATTCCGCATGTTTTTGCCGAAGCTCTGCGCGGCATGCAGCACAAACCGGAACGGAGTGAAATGTTTTCAGCCCCTCACCGCTGCCGCAAAAGAAGCAGGCCGGGATATATCGCTGCACAATAATACGGTTTTCCTCTGCATGCATTTCCAAAGGATCCTGTTTTGCAAAACCGAGACGCTCCCGCAAGGATAACGGCAGAGATACGCGGCCAACCCGGTTAACCTTCCTAACAATATTAGTAGTAACCATGTTTTTCCCCCTTTTCAAATGTTCTCCAAAATGAGAAAAGGAAATTTTCTCCTTTGTGCTCTAAATTACCGTAAAAGTATAGCATTTTCGGGCAAATTTGAGATAGGAATGTGAATAATCTTCAACATCAAGAAGGAAATAAAAAAATCAGGCTATATCAAAAGCACCGATATAGCCTGAAAAAGGGTATTTTGGGTATATTATCAATCGTTCCTTCCCTACGATGGAAGAATTGCGATTTTAATAGGAGGAAAAGCGTGATGACAATTTGTTATTTTTTAACAAGCACGCGTTCAATTGCTCCAACATACATACGGTGATAATCCTTGGCGGGATAACAAGATGGATCGATCGATGGATCAAGAAACCCAGCTGGTCGAGATCTTGATACGCGACTTTCCGGCAGATAAATACCAGCTTTGCCTCTTCTATCGCGACAGCCGAGCCGAGAAAAAGGGGGGTTAGCCCAGCTTCCTTCGCCTTATCGATATCGCGGCCGGATTTGGAGCCGCATAAGGATAGCGCTTTTTTATACTCTTTCTCGAAAAAGCTCATGGTAAAATAATCTTCCCGCTCAATAAACTCATAGGTATAGCGCTGGGGGCGGATAAAAATCATTGCAACGTCCTTCCCCCAAAGCTCGCCGATTCCGCCCCAGCTGACTGTCATGGTATTCCACTTTTTTTGATCGCCTGCGGTGATAAGCGCCCATTCATCACGGATAAGCCGGATGGCATTTTCTTTTATCTCACGGATATCGATTTCCTGAAATTGCATCTGCAATCAACCCTCTTTCTTTTTCAATGAAATGATATTTTTCCATCCTATTATACGCGCTTTTTAATGAAATGATAAGTGCTAATCGGTTGAATTTTCCACTTCGTATCGGTATAATGAGAAAGAGAAAATCGTGGAGGAGGATTTTTTACCAAAATATATTTATAGGTTGAGATAGAGTTGGTAAAATGTACGAACCTCTAGAATAAGCGAATATTTATGCAAAAAAAATCTTGAAAAAATGAATATTAGGTGTATAATCTTGAATAAAGAAATCCGTTAGGAGGCAATTAAAATGGGTGATATTAAGAAAGTGGTGCTCGCATATTCCGGCGGTTTGGATACGTCGATCATCATTCCTTGGCTGAAGGAAAACTATGATAACTGCGAGGTGATCGCCGTATCTGGAGACGTGGGGCAGGGAACCGAGCTTGACGGCCTGGAGGAAAAAGCGAAAAAAACCGGCGCTTCCAAGCTCTATATCGCAGATTTAAAAAAAGAGTTTGTCGAGGATTATATCTTCCCGACGCTTAAGGCGGGCGCTGTTTATGAAAAGGATTATCTGCTGGGCACCTCTTTCGCCCGTCCTTTAATCGCCAAACGGCTGGTTGAGATCGCTTTGGCAGAGGGTGCGGATGCGATTTGCCACGGCTGCACGGGCAAGGGCAACGACCAAGTTCGATTTGAGCTGGCGATCAAAAAGTTTGCGCCGGGCATGAAGATCATTGCTCCCTGGCGGATTTGGGATCTCAAATCCCGCGAAGAGGAGATCGAGTATGCAGAAGCGCACAATATCCCGTTGAAAATTAACCGTGAAACCAATTATTCTAAGGATAAAAACCTCTGGCATCTCTCTCATGAGGGATTGGATTTGGAGGATCCGGCCAACGAGCCGCAGTATAACAAGCCAGGTTTCCTGGAGATGTGCGTCTCCCCGGAGCAGGCGCCGATGAGCCACCTATGTGACGATTCACTTTGAAAAGGGCGTGCCTACAATGCTCAACGGCAAAACGCTCGACGGCGTGAGCATGATTGAAACGCTCAATCAGATTGGCGGCGCAAACGGCATCGGCCTTGCGGATATCGTGGAAAACAGGCTCGTGGGTATGAAATCCCGCGGCGTGTATGAAAATCCGGGCGGAGCAATCCTGTACCGTGCGCACGAGGTGCTCGAGACGATTACGCTTGACCGTGATACGCAGCACTACAAAGAGCTGATCGCGCAGAAATATGCAGAGCTTGTCTATTTTGGCCAGTGGTTCACCTCTGCGCGAGGCGCTGGACGCGTTTGTAGATAGCACGCAGCAAACGGTCACGGGTGACGTAAAGCTCAAGCTCTACAAGGGCAATATGATCAATGCGGGCGTCACCTCCCCGTATTCCCTCTACAGTGAGGCGTTCGCAACCTTTGATGAGGATGACGTATATAATCAGAAGGATTCTGAGGGCTTTATCAACCTCTTCGGCCTTCCGATTAAAGTGAAGGCAATTCTCGACGCGGAGCGCGAGGGTAAATAAGGGATTCCATGCAATCAATGATGTGATGAGAGCATAGGGGCGGGCACTTGCAGAAGCTTTTTTCTGCGGCACGCCCTTATGGCGATTCTGCCAGCAGCGGGATCGGGAAAGGATGGCGCAGCAATGAAACTGTGGACGGGCCGCTTTTCCAAGGAGGCCGATCAAAAAACAAATGATTTCAATTCTTCCATCTCCTTTGACAGCCGGATGTATCAGCAAGATCTGCAAGGGAGTATGGCGCATGCACCATGCTTTGTGCCTGCGGGATCATCAGCGAGAAGGATCGGGATGAAATCCTTGGCGGGTTGCAGGGGATCCTTGCGGATATTCAAAGCGGGAAACTGGCGATTGATCCCGATGCGGAAGATATCCACACCTTTGTGGAGGCGGAGCTTACCGCCCGCATCGGCGAGGCGGGCAAGCGCCTTCATACCGCACGCAGCAGAAACGACCAGGTCGCGCTCGATCTCAGGCTTTATCTGCGCGATGCGTGTGATGCACTTTCAGCGCAGGTGAAGGAGCTGGTTTTGGTGCTCTGCCAAAAAGCGCAGGAGCATGCCGGCACGGTTATGCCGGGCTATACGCATCTACAGCGTGCTCAGCCGATCACCTTCGGCCACCATTTAATGGCCTATGCAGAGATGTTCCAGCGTGATCTTGGCCGGATTGCGGATGCGAAAACGCGCATGGATGTCTGTCCGCTTGGCTCCGGCGCATTGGCTGGCACCACCTACCGATCGACCGGGCCCAGTCTGCTTCTCTGCTTGGATTTTCTGCCGTTTCGCAAAATTCATTGGACGGCGTATCCGATCGGGATTACTGCATTGAGCTCGCTTCGGCGCTGGCCATTCTCATGATGCACCTCTCCCGCTTTTCCGAGGAAATTGTGATGTGGTGCTCCTGGGAGTTCAAGTTTATTGAGCTGGACGACGCTTTTTCTACCGGCTCCAGTATCATGCCGCAGAAAAAAAACCCGGATATTGCCGAGCTTGTGCGCGGCAAAGCTGGCCGCGTGTTTGGCGATGTGATGACGCTGCTGGCGGTGATGAAAAGCCTGCCGCTGGCCTATAATAAGGATATGCAGGAGGATAAGGACGCGATCTTCGATGCGTTCGATACCGTGAAGCTTTGCCTGACAGCCTTCATCCCGATGGTTGACACGATGACAGTGCTGCCGCAAAATATGCGCAAGGCCGCTGCCGGCGGTTTTATCAACGCAACAGATTGTGCGGATTTCCTGGTGGGAAAGGGCCTGCCCTTCCGGGATGCCTACAAGGCAACAGGAGAGCTGGTGGCCCGCTGTATCCGCGAGGGCTTAACGTTGGAAACGCTGCCGCTGGAAGCCTATAGAGAAGTGTGCGAGCTCTTCGACGAAGGCGTGTATGAGGCGATCTCCCTGGAAAAATGCGTGTCCGACCGCACGCCGCTGGGCGGCCCTGCGCCGGAAAATGTACGCGCGCAGGCAGAGCGCGTGCGGGCTTTGATGCAGAAAGGCGAATAAAAAGGAGACTATTTATGATAAAAATAGGTATCATCGGCGCCACCGGCTATGCGGGCGTTGAGCTGATCCGAATTTTGTTAAATCATCCGCAGGCGGAACTTGCGGCCGTCAGCTCGGTTAGCTTTGAGGGAAAGGCGGTTAGCGAGGTGTACCCCTCCCTTTACGGGCTGTGCGATCTGCCTTGCTGCTCCGCGCAGGAGGCGATCGAGAAGAGCGACGTTATCTTCGCCTGTGTGCAGCATGGAATTTCACAGGAATTCGCGGCGCAGTGCGCGGAGAAGGATGTGGCCTTTATTGATCTCGGCGCGGATTTCCGTCTGAAGGAAGAATCGGATTATGCGCAGTGGTACGGCGGGGCCTATACGCATCAGGAACTGCATAGCCAGGCAGTTTATGCGCTGCCGGAGCTGTTTCGGGCGGAGATACAAAAGGCCCGAATCCTTGCAAACCCTGGCTGTTACCCCACCAGCGTGGCACTGGGGCTTGCGCCCGCTCTGCGGGAAGGGCTCATCGAGCCGCAGGGGATTGTGATCGATTCGAAATCCGGCGTGACAGGCTCCGGCCGTTCCCCCAGTGAGACGGCGCATTTTCCTAATTGCAATGAGGCGTTCTCCCTTATAAGATTGCGGCGCACCGCCATACGCCGGAGATCGAGCAGACGCTCTCCAACGTGGCCGGTGAAAAGCTCCAGGTTGTGTTTGTGCCGCACCTGCTGCCGCTCAACCGGGGGATTATCTCTACGATGTATGCCCGCCTGAAGGAGGGCGTAACACAAGCGAAGCTGCGCGAGGCCTACCAAAATGCTTATCATGCTGAGCGGTTCGTCCGTGTGCTGGATGCGGGGAAAACCGCAAACCTGCGCAATGTGCGGTGCAGCAATTTTTGCGATATTTCTCTGCACCTTGATCCCAGGACGGGGACGCTGATCGTCGTTTCCGCGCTTGATAATATGGTCAAGGGCGCGGCTGGTCAGGCGGTGCAGAATATGAACCTGCTGTTTGGCCTGCCGGAGGATACGGGGCTTCATATGATTCCCACCTGTTTTTAAAATACGGCAGGCCGGAAGGCTGCCGTTCAGGAAAGGATGGAACCTGCCATGAAAAAAAGACAATGGGCCGCAATTGTTTTGCTGGTGCTCTGCATGCTGTTTTTGCTGGGTGGCTGCGTGCCGCACCGAGTGGCTTCCGCAGATGCCGCCGGTTTCTTCACAGGCATCTGGCACGGCTGGATCGCGCCGGTTTCCCTGGTGCTCTCCCTGTTTGGCGATTATCAGATCTATGAGGCAAACAACACGGGTTTTTTCTACAACTTAGGCTTTTATATGGCGATTATCAGCGGGTTCGGCGGCCTTGCGCTGTTCCGCAGGAAGCATAAGGATTAACCTAGGCAGGAAGGATGGTTCTATCAATGGTAACATGCTCATTTATCCCCGGTGGGGTTGCCGCGGCAAAAGGCTTTACTGCGGCAGGCGTTCACTGTGGAATTCGAAAAAACAAATCGAAGCGCGACCTCGCGTTGATTTCAGCGGACTGCCTGTGCAATGCAGCCGCCGTTTACACGCAGAACTTGGTGTGCGGCGCGCCAGTCACCGTGACGAAGCAGAACTTGGCGGATGGCAAAGCGCGCGCCGTGGTGTGCAACAGCGGCATTGCAAACACCTGCAATGCAGATGGCGTTGAAAAAGCGCGGGGCATGTGTGAAATCACGGCCAAGCGCTTGGGATCGCTCCAACGGACGTCATTGTAGCCTCCACGGGAGTGATCGGCCAACCGCTTGACCTCAGCCCGGTGGAGCAGGGGATGCCGCAGCTGATCGGGGAACTCTCCAAGGCGGGCTCCGACCATGCGGCACAGGCGATCATGACGACGGATACCCGTAAAAAAGAATTTGCACTTACCTTTATGCTCGGCGGTAAAGGATGCACCATCGGGGCAATCTCAAAAGGCTCCGGCATGATCCATCCCAATATGGCGACCATGCTCTGCTTTATTACGACGGACGTGGCGATCTCAACCCCGATGCTCCAAAAGGCGCTGTCGGCTGCGGTGGCGGACAGCTTCAATATGCTCAGCATTGACGGCGACACCTCAACCAATGACATGGCCTGCATTCTGGCCTCCGGCAAGGCGGAGAACCGGGAGATCGTTTCGGAGAATGAGGATTTTGCGCTGTTTACACAGATGCTTTCCACCCTCCTCATCCGCATTGCGCGGGAGATGGCGCGCGACGGCGAAGGCGCGACGAAGCTGGTGATATGCGAGGTCAGCGGCGCAAAGGACCAGGACACCGCCCGCACGGTGGCAAAAAGCGTGATCTGTTCTTCGCTTGTGAAAACGGCGATGTTCGGCGCGGACGCAAACTGGGGCCGTGTGCTGTGCGCGATGGGGTATACGGGCGCGGAGATTGATGTGACGAAGGCGGATGTATCGTTCGCCTCCCCCGCAGGGCGTGTGGAGGTATGCCAGAACGGAGCGGGCATTCCCTTCAGCGAAGAGCGGGCGAAGCAAGTCCTCCTGGAGGAGGAAATCAAGATCGATGTGCGCCTGCACGACGGCGAGGCGCATGCGGAGGCTTTTGGATGCGACCTGACATACGATTATGTGAAAATCAACGGGGATTACCGCACCTAATAGGGCGGTAAAGGAGAAATAAGAGGACGGTTTTAAAAAGAGGGTGACGGCACATATGGAGATATCCAATTTTGAGCGCTCGCAGGTGTTGGTGCAGGCGCTTCCATATATCCAGAAATATTATCAGAAAACGATTGTCATCAAATATGGCGGCAATGCAATGATTAACGAGGGCTCAAGGACGCTGTGATGACGGATATCGTCCTGCTCTCCCTTGTAGGAATCCATGTGGTGCTCGTCCATGGCGGCGGCCCGGAGATTAACGCTATGCTCGACCGGCTGGGCAAGGAAAGCCGCTTTGTGGGAGGGCTGCGCTATACGGATCGGGAAACCATGGACGTGGTGCAGATGGTGCTCGCGGGCAAGGTCAATAAGGATCTCGTGCAGCTGCTCGGCGCGCACGGCGGCAAGGCGTTGGGGTTATGCGGGCTGGACGGCGGTATGATCCGCGCGGTGAAGCATTCAGGCGAGGATCTCGGCTTCGTAGGCGAAATTGAGAGCGTTGACGTAACGCCGATCAACGATGCGTTAAAGACCGGCTATATCCGTCATCTCCACCATTGGCGGCGGATATGGGGAGGATGTTTATAATATTAACGCCGATACGGCAGCGGCACGCATCGCGGCCTGCCTGCATGCGGAAAAACTGCTGCTGATGACGGATGTGCGCGGCCTCCTGCGGGATAAGGAGGATGAGGGAACGCTCATTCCGGTCGTCAACGTCAGCGATGTGCCGGGGCTGAAGAACCAGGGCATCATTTCCGGCGGCATGATCCCCAAGATCGAGTGCTGTGTGGAAGCAGTGCGGCGCGGCGTGCACCGCACCCATATTGTGGACGGGCGCATCCCGCATTCCCTGCTCATCGAGCTGTTTTCCGATGAAGGGGTAGGAACGATGTTTATCTAAGAAAGGCGATCCTATGCGAAAGGGTGAACGGTTTTTTATGACATATGAAGAGACCAAACAAACGGCGGATCAATATTTGATGCCTACCTACGCGCATTTTAACGCCGCTTTGGTGGAGGGGAAGGGCGCGCAACTCTTTGGCCCGGAAGGGGAAAGCTACCTGGACTTCACCGCCGGGATCGGCGTTAGTTCCCTGGGCTATGGCGATGCGGCTTGGGCGCAGGCGATTGCAGAGCAGGCGGCAAAGCTCGCACACACATCAAACCTGTATTACAACCCGGTGATTGCGCAGGCGGCGAAGCTGTTATGCGAAAAATCTGGTTTTGCGCGTGTGTTTTTTGCAAATTCCGGAGCAGAGGCGAATGAATGCGCGATGAAGCTCGCGCGCAAATATAGCTTTGATACCTATGGGGCGGGCCGCTCGACGATCGTCACGCTGAAAAATTCCTTCCACGGCCGCACGATGGAAACGCTCACCGCAACCGGGCAGGATGAACTGCATCAGTATTTTGATCCCTTTCCGCCGGGCTTCCGTTATGCTGCGGCAAATGATCTTGACGCGCTGAAGGCAGCGATCGACGAGACCGTCTGTGCCGTGATGATGGAGCCGGTGCAGGGCGAGGGAGGCGTGCAGCCGCTGGATGCGGATTTTGTGCACAAGGCTTCAGAGCTCTGCCGGGAAAAGGATATCCTCCTGATTTTCGACGAGGTGCAGACCGGCGTGGGCCGGACGGGCAAGCTCTATGCATGGGAGCATTTCGGTGTGCGGCCGGATATTCTGACGAGCGCCAAAGGCCTCGGCGGAGGATTGCCGGTGGGGGCTTGCCTGTGTGTGGAGAGGCTCGGCGCTGTGATGGGGCCAGGCACACATGGCAGCACCTTTGGCGGCAACCCAATCGTCTGCGCGGGGGTGTGCGAGGTGCTTTCCCGCATGGAGGAGCCGCTCTTTCAGCAGGTGCGCCAAAGGGGCGCGTTCCTGCGGGATACGCTTTCCAAATGTGATGAAATCGTAGAAATCCGAGGGATGGCCTGATGCTTGGCTGGTGCTTCAAACAAAGCAGGCCAAAGCGGTTGCTGCTCGTTGTGTGGAAAGGGGGCTGCTGGTGCTCACGGCGAAAACGCTCGTCCGCCTGCTGCCTCCCCTGACAATCTCGCAGGAGGAATTGGAACAGGGCATTGCCATTTTGAAGGAAGTACTCACGGAGAAATAATAAAATTGCCCGGAAAGGAATGATTTCATGAAACATTTGCTGAAAATGCTCGATCTGTCCACAGAGGAGATTTTGGAGCTTTTAAATCTTGCCGACCAGCTCAAATATGAGCGCAGCCACCACATAGCGCACCGCCATTTGGAGGGCAAAACGTTGGGCATGATCTTCCAGAAATCCTCGACCCGCACGCGTGTTTCCTTTGAAGCGGGCATGTTCCAGCTCGGCGGCAGCGCGCTGTTTTTAAGCGCACGCGATCTGCAAATCGGCCGTGGCGAGCCAGTGCAGGATACGGCGCGGGTGCTTTCCCGGTATCTCGATGGCATCATGATCCGCACCTTCGCGCAGGAGGAAGTGGAGGCGCTCGCCGAATATGGTTCGATCCCGATTATCAACGGCCTGACAGATTTTTGCCATCCCTGCCAGGTGCTTGCCGACCTGATGACTGTGCGGGAGCACAAAGGCCGTTTAGAAGGCCTCAAAATGTGCTATATTGGCGACGGCAACAACATGGCGAATTCTCTGATCGTCGGCGGTTTGAAAACTGGGATGAAGGTGAGCGTTGCCTGCCCGGAGGGCTATGACCCGGATCAGAAAGTGCTGGATTTTGCAGCGGAAAACGGCGGCTTTACGCTTGAGCGCGATCCGATGAAGGCGGCGGAAAATGCGGACGTGATCTTTACCGACGTGTGGGCTCCATGGGCCAAGAGGGCGAGGCAGAGCAGCGCCGCGCCGCTTTTGCGGGGATTTATCAGGTGAATGGGAAGCTGCTGGGAGCTGCGAACGAAGGCTGCATGGTGCAGCACTGCCTGCCTGCCCACCGCGGTGAGGAGATCACGGCGGAGGTGCTGGAGGCCCATGCGGCGGAAATCTTCGATGAGGCGGAAAATCGGCTGCACGCGCAGAAGGCTGTTATGGTTGCCCTGCTGAAAGAATAGGGGCTGTGGCTGGTGTGATCCCAGTCAACACGGAATTGAATGTTTTATGGTGAAATTGCCCTTCATCCGCCTATGGGATGGAGGGCGTTTTCTCGCCCCCGAGAAACGTCTCCTACCACAGGGCGAATGAAGAAGGCTATTTTATCAACCTTTCTTTTATTGACGATTATTCCATCAGTTTTAAACGGGCAAATTGGATGATGCATCTGTTGGTCAGCCGAAGCATCTCCTCAAGCATTCCTTTCCATTCTGCCCTGAAAAAGACGGACAAAAATTTAAGCTTTTGATAAAATTATAAGCGGAGGTGAGCAGGTGGATATTCTTCAACAGCTCAACGATGCGGCGGCATATATTGAAACCAATCTGTGTGGCCAGGTCGTTCTGAAGGAACTTGCGCAAATCGCATGCGTCACGCAGGATAGCTTTCTGCGTTTTTTTAGCTATATGACCGGAATGACACTGAATGGATATATACGCCGCAGGCGTTTGTCTCTCGCGGCATATGAGTTGCGCGAGTCAAACATCAAGGTGATTGATGCCGCGGTGAAATACGGCTATGATAGCGCCGATTCCTTCACAAAAGCGTTTGTGAAGCAGCACGGGCTCACTCCCACGCAGGCACGGGATTCGCGTCAGCCATTGAAGATATATCCGCCGGTTTCCTTTCACATAAGGATTAAGGGAGCGGAAGAAATGAATTTTAGAATGCTTGAACTGGAGCAAACCACACTTTATGGTGTTTCCAAACCGTTTGACGGGCAGGGCTACAAAACCAGAGAAGAGCTGCGGCATATTATGTGGGCGGATGATTGTGACGATGTTCCAGGGCGGATTTGTGAAGGGCATTGGAATCAACCGTCTAACCATGCTTATGACGGTATCTGGTACGGCATTTGGAAAAATGGTAACTATATGATTGCGCGCCCAGAAACAAGCGTGCAAAAAAATACGCTCGAAAAGCAAATTATTCCGGCTGGGGCTTATGCAGCCTTTCAAACAGAACCCGGAGGGCTTGCCTGGGAGGAGTTCCCAAAGCTTGAGGAATTGATTTTTGACGCATGGCTGCCCAGCTCCGGCTACAGGCAAAGGGGGATCTGGTCATTGAGGTGCTGCACCTCTGGACGGATCATGATCAGCGGAATAAAAATAGATATTACGAGGTCTGGATTCCAATCGAAAAGAAATAGCGCCGTACGAAGTTATCGTTCTATTGCTCACGGCGCCTAACTTGCGAAAAGCGCATCGGCATTTCCGGTGTGACATTTGTCTCTTTCCAAGCATATTTCCCGGGGAGAGGCGATGCTACGAGAGCCTATGGCATGCGCTTTGCCAAAAGTTTTTTGCCGGAACATCCTCTCCACGATAGGCGGAAACAAGGCAAAGCTTGTTGTAATCACACAAAACAGAGATAGTGCCGCTCACGAGAGCAATCGTGTTGCAGTTATTTTCTCTATTTGACAGGATTCATTCTTGACCCAAGCCGTGGAACCGCTATAATAGATAGCAAAGGATTGAAAAATGAAGGGTCGCTTCGGCACGTGGCGGGGTATTTGCTAAGCGGCTCCAGTGAAGGGATGAATCGTTATGGACTGTGAAAAGATGATGGGAAAAAGGGCGCGCGCCTTCTGCGCGGCGGTCCTTTTCTTTGCTGCGATGGCCATCGGATTCTCCGCTTGCGGGAATGGGGAGGAGCTTGAAGGCTCCACTGTGCCAAAGGGTTCTCAACAGGCGCAAACGCAACAGACGGTGAACCCGTTGACTGGATTGTCTGGCTTTCGGGAGGCGGCGGTAGGCCGGCGCCCAGTGGCGGTGATGATCAACAATGCGCCCGCAGCCCGCCCGGCAGTGGGGGCTGTGTGCGCCGGATATTGTGTTGGAGGGCCTGGCGGAGGGCGGCATCACTAGAATGATGTGGCTTTTTGCGGATGTGCAGAGCATCCCCAAAATTGGTTCGGTGCGTAGCGCACGGCACGATTTTCTAGAGATAGCGGAGGGACTCGATGCTGTTTTTGTGCATTGGGGTGGAAGTGTGTATGCCTATGATGCGCTCAAGCAGCGCAATGTAGACGATATTGATGGGATGACCTATTCAAATACCTATTTTTATCGGGATCGTACCCGAAATGTGGGCATGGAACATACTGGATGCACGGATGGAGAGCGGCTTGCGAAGGCATTCGAAAGGCTCAACCTTAGGAGCGAGGCCAATCAGGCGAACCGAGCTCCCTTTGTATTTGCGCAAGAGGGTAAGCCTAGAACCTTTCCGGCGGCACATGTGAAAGCGTGGCCTTCTCCTTCTCAAATGCTTATCAACATACATTCCGGTATGATGCGGCCTCCGGGCATTATCAGAACTTCTTGAATGGCCAGCCAATGACGGAGGATGGCGGCAAACAGATGGAAGTGACCAATGTGCTTGTGCTCTATTGCCCGGTCAAAAGCATGGGGGATGCGAGCGGGTGCATTGATATGGATTTAACTGGAGGCAACGGAATTTATGCATCAAACGGCACGTACGAGCAGATCACTTGGAAAAAGGGGAACACGCCTGCCAGCCCGCTGAAGCTGTATGCTTCCGATGGGTCAGAGCTTCATCTAAATGCTGGCAAAAGCTACATCGGCCTTGTGCCATCCGATCGGAGAATCAAACGGTTATTTCTGCCATTCAGGAATCATAAGGCAAGATTTGGTCACTATGCATGAAACTTATGTTGAAAAATTGTGAAAAATGGGCGGAGAAGTTTATACTTTCGTCATTGTTTTTTACAAAACCCGCAACATATCAGCGGTATGATATGGATGTACCTTGAAGGAAGCAAGAAGGAGGTGAGTCCATGTCAAAGAAAGCTTGCGTGTTGGTGTGCGTGACCAGCCAACCCGATTGTGAGCGGCTGATTCGGGCGGGTAAAAAGATCGCGGATGGCGAAGGAGTACCGTTGCAGGTTGTCAGCGTACAGCGGATGGAGGAGTGCTTCCAGCCAAACTCTGATACGCTTGAGCGTTTGCACCAGCAGGCAAAGGCAGTGAATGCGGAGATGACGATTTATTTTAACGACAGCCCCGCGATTACTGCCGCAGTACACGCTGTCAAGGAGGGCGCTGTCAATATCGTAATGGGATTCCCGCGGGAAAACAGCGCGCATTTTGTAGAAGATGTTCACTTGCTGGCACCGGAGGTGCCGATCAGCATGGTGGATGGTGATGATAAAATTTATCAGATGATTCCGGCCGCCGCACCCCAGGCGATACGGCGCTGAAAAGGGCGGCAACGGTGTAAATTTTTCATATAGTAACAATAGAGGGAAACGCAGCTTCACGCGTTTCCCTCTATTGTTGTATGGAAGATTCAGTTCCAAAGGGCATCTTCCGTTAGAATGCGGTGAAAAAGATCTTGCAGCACGTTGGTTAGCGTATCTTCCGCCCGTTCATTCATTTCCCGGTATTGTTCCGTGGCAGAGTCGTCAGCATCATCCGATATTTTACGCAGGCATATAAAGGGAATTCCGCATTTGTGGCAAACAGAGGCGATCGCTGCGGTTTCCATATCAAAGGCGGTGATGCCAAAGCGCTCAATATAGTCCCTTTTGCGATCGACGTCCGTTAAAAAGAAATCTCCGGTGCCTAATTTTCCTTCTTGCAGGCCAGGGTGTGCAAGCGCTAGGCGCAGAAGCGTTTTATCCGCCTGATAAACCCATTCCTGCCCGGGCTTCTGGCCGGCCGGTATTCCGATAGCGCTGAGATCAAAATCGCATTCCACATAGGTTGCCCCGGCTACGAGGTCACCTCGCCGCAGCCCGGAGACCGCGCCGGAGAGGCCTGCGTTGCAGACCATCTGCGCGCCGTTATCTGCAATTAAAAAGGAAACGGCGCTCGCTGCGTTCACCTTCCCGATCCCGCACTGTACGGCGTGAATTTCCAGCTGACGATCACCTTCTTGAAGCTCCATCACAAGGCCGGCGTTTCCGCGTTTTTCCTCCGCCTGGAAGCCTTGCTGATGCGCATAGGTCAAAAATGGGGCGTATTCCATCTCATCGGCAAAAGCAATGCCAAGGATCTTTTTTTTCACGTTAAAATCCATCCCTTCCTCTGAAAAAGGTTACGCTTCATTATAGGGGAGAACGAAAAGAAATCAATTGCAGTGAGCAAATTAACGGAGATTTCTTTTTGGCCTATGATTTTGAGAAAGAAAGGGAAAAGAAGGCTGTTTTCGTTCCAATTTTCAAAAATGGGACAAAACACACCGGATGATGGGCGAGAAGAACAGTCGCTAACGCGGGGGGAGAGGCATAGACTGTAATCGGGGATAACAATAAGCGCCGATGCGTCCTCCGGTGGCGGTTGATCCGTCCACAGGGGAGCCGGGGACAGCCGATAGGCACATGGCGCATTTTAGATAGATGGCCCCGCCTTCTCCCAACGGGTTCGATTGGGGGAGGGAAAGAGAAAGAGCGCGCTGCTTTGGCATCACCTTTGCAGCGCGCTCTGATCTTTTGAAATAGCCGGGTTATTCCTCCATCTGCTTGCCGAGGAAGGAGGCGGCAACTTGCATGAGTTTGATCTCGGTTGAGGATGGGGCCGTAGCGCCATTTTCCGCCATCAGGAGCACGACGGCGCCGGACACATCGCCCGACCCAATGATCGGATAGGCAATCCCGGCCATGCGTTCCAGCCCTTCCACCGGACGAAGCGATTCGCCCGATCCGCTATAGACAAAATTCGAGCGTTTTTCCATGAGCGATTCCAAGTTAGCGGAAATCCGCCGGTCTACCGCTTCCCTCTTTGGAATTCCTGCGCAGGCGATGACATGATCCCTGTCGCAAATGAGAACGGGCAAATTGGTGCTGCGGGAAAGAACCTCCGCATACTGGCCGGTGAAGGAAGAAAGCTCCCCGATGGGGGAATACTTTTTAAAGATCACCTCACCGTCCGCATCCGTATATATTTCAAGCGGATCACCCTCACGAATCCGCATGGTGCGGCGAATTTCTTTTGGAATGACCACGCGTCCCAAGTCGTCGATCCTTCTTACAATTCCAGTGGCTTTCATAGTATAGATAACTCCTCCATTATAATTTTCCCTGACTGCCGCCGTGCAGCCCGGCAGATAACATTTGGAACAGGGCGGGAAACAACACCCGCCGCCGTCTGAGGCAAAAATAGTATCTGCGCCGTGGAAATTTTTATACCCATATGCAATGAAAAATCCGGAATGGAATATTTTCCTTCTCATGGAAGAGGCTGAAAAAATACGCCGCAAAAATTGTAGAGATACAATCTTTGCGGCTCGTTTTCAATCATTTTCTGAAAAAAATTGAAAAGTCACATTATTTCACGGGCTTATCCGGTGGTAGGGTGGTATCGCCCCCGCCATTAGGCCAGGCTCCGGCGATTTTGGAGGGGAGGTCGCCGCATCGCCCCTGTTCCAAAGATGGATCAGGTTTTGATCGTTGAGCAGTTTGAGCATAATCAGCGTCAACGGAACCAAAAACAGGCCAATAAAACCGAACAGTTGCAGCCCAATATACATGCCTACGATCGTCGACGACCGGGGGGAAGACCGAGTTGACCGGCCACGAGCTTCGGCTCGATGATTTGCCGGATGACAGAGATCGCCACATAGATCACAATAAGGCCGATGCCAAACCCCACCCGGCCCGTGCAGAGGGAATAAACAGCCCATGGGATTAAGACGGTGCCTGTTCCCAACACAGGGAGAATATCTACAATCGCTGTCAGAAGGGCGATAGCAAGGATATAGCTGCTCTCATATAAACCCGCCAGCTTTAAAATACCCAGGCCAATGGTCATTTCGACAAAAGTGATCAGGATAATGAGCAAATAGGCCCGGAGCATTTTAAACATGGAAGAGAAAAGAAGCTGTTTAGAGGCACTGAGCGCCTCTCTGCGCTCCCTAGGCAGCTGGCGTTTTACAAAGTTAACGAGGCGGTCATAATCCGCCGTCATAAAGCAGCAGGCGATAATCGAAATCAAAGTGGCAAGAAAAATAGAGGGGATTTGCTTTGCCGTATTCCATACGCCGGAAAGCGGAGAGGAGAGGATAGAGAGGTCGATATTCAATCTGCCATTTGCGGCGCCGGTTTCCAAGTCGTGAAAAAGCTCACGGATGCTGTTGGCCGCCATGGTTTCAATGCTGTCCGGCAGGAAGTGAATATTTTCTAAAATCCAGGCCTCTGTCTGTTTGAGAAAAACGGGTAGATTATCAAGCTTTGCCGTAATCAAGGAAATAAAGCCCCGTAGTTCATCCACAATCCGAACGCCGATCAGTGCAAGCACCGCCATGATCGCCGTGAGCGCAAGCAAAACGGCAAGTCCGGAAACAAGCCCCTTTTTCAGCGGGGTTTTTTTTGTGATCCAGTTGACGGGGCGCTGTAAGGCCATTGCAATAAAAAAGGCCAAAATGAAGGGGAAGCACGTCCAGAAGGCAAACCGCATGAAAAAGTAAAAGAGGCCCAATATGATCGCAAAATAGACGGTGTTGATGATAAAACGCCTGCGTTTTTCAATTTTCGTCATGACACCACATCCTTGATGGCCGCGGCCAAGGGGGCAACGGCAGTTTTAGGGGCACAAGAGGCGCAAACCGGCAAAGCATCGCCCCTTTTTGCTGAAAAAACAGGTTATTTGTATTCTATAACAGCTGGGGTATGAATACAATTAAAAATATGTTACAAAATTCTCTCATTTTTCTCTGCTCCAGCTTACGGTTCTGACGTATGTAGAGCAGAAAAGAAAAAAGTTGAAATTCTCCCTTTATTATGCCGCCGCTTTATGATAAAATATTCTGAGATTCTCTAGTTTACTGAATTTTCCCGCGGAATGTTAAAGGAGTTGTCACACATGTATGTAGCGGTAATGGGGTATGGCGTGGTCGGCTCGGGCGTAGTGGAGCTGTTTGGCAAGAACCATGGCAGCATTGTGCGCAGAAGCACCCAAACCGAGATGGAGATCAGGTACATCCTTGACCTGCGCGACTTTCCGGGCGACCCAAATGAAGAAAAATTCACCAAGGATTTTCAAAAGATTCTACAGGATGAGGAAGTTAAGATCGTTGTTGAAACGATGGGCGGCCTGCATCCGGCGTATGAATATGTGCTCGCCTGCCTCAAGGCGGGGAAGAGCGTGGTCACCTCCAATAAGGAGCTTGTAGCGGCGAAAGGGTACGAACTGCTTCAGGCCGCTGAAGAAAACAACGTCAATTTCCTCTTTGAGGCAAGCGTTGGCGGAGGAATCCCGATTATCCGGCCGATCAGCCAGTGCCTGGCAGCCAATGAAATTGACGAGATTGCCGGGATCCTCAACGGCACGACGAATTTCATCCTGACCCGCATGATTGAGGATCAAATGAGCTTTGAAGACGCACTTCGCCTGGCGCAGGAAAACGGATATGCGGAAAAAGACCCGACGGCCGACATCGAAGGCATTGACGCCTGCCGCAAGATTTGCATTCTGGCATCTCTGGCATTTGGTAAGCATGTGTATCCGGATGGCGTTTATACGGAAGGCATTACCAAAATCCATTTGCGGGATGTGGAATATATTCGCGCTTGGGGCGGCGTGATCAAGCTGCTCGGCCGGGCAAAGAGGCTCAAGAACGGGCGCATTAGCGCAATGGTCAGCCCAGCGGTTGTGGATCGGCATAGCCAGCTTGCCGGAGTGGACGATGTATTCAATGCGATCCTTGTGCGTGGGGATGCGATTGGCGACGTGGTGTTTTATGGCCGCGGAGCAGGTAAAATGCCAACAGCAAGCGCGGTTGTGGCCGATGTGATCGACTGTGCAAAGCATCTCAACCGCAAAAAGCTTTTCGGCTGGGGCAGCAGCGAAGAGGGCTATGTGGCCGATTATCGCGATATGCGCACGGCGCTTTATATCCGTGCGCAGGCAAGCAAGCCGGACCAGGCATTGGAAGCTGCCCGGAAAGCGTTTGGCGAGATCACGGCGCTACACTGCGAGGATGCGCCGGCAGATGAAATTGCATTTATCACACCGCAGGATACGGAGCGGGAATTGCAGGCGAAGCTTGCCGGGATCAACGGGCTTACGCTGCAATCCGTGATCCGGATGACGGATTATTGATTATAGGAGGGTATTGCAATGGCACTCATTGTACAAAAATTTGGCGGCAGCTCTGTTGCGAATGCCGATAAGGTTCGCAACGTTGCGCAGATCGTCACGCAGACCTACAGCGAGGGAAACGATGTAGTGGTCGTTGTATCTGCACAGGGCGATACAACAGACGACCTGATCGAAAAGGCGGCTGAAATTAATCCGAAGGGCTCCAAGCGCGAGATGGATGTGCTCCTCACTGCCGGCGAGCAGATGTCCGCCTCCCTGCTGGCGATGGCGATTGAAAAGCTTGGGTTCCCTGTCATTTCGTTGCTGGGCTGGCAGGCAGGTTTCCAAACGAGCTCTGCCTATGGCAACGCCCGCATTAAATCCATCAAAACCGATCGCCTTCGCGCAGAGATTGGGCGCAAAAATATTGTTGTGGTTGCGGGCTTCCAAGGCCTCAATAAATATGACGATGTGACAACCTTTGGCCGCGGCGGTTCGGATACGACCGCCGTTGCGCTTGCCGCTTCCCTGCATGCGGAGCGCTGCCAGATTTTTACGGACGTTGAGGGCGTATACACCGCGACCCGCGTAAGATTGAGGGCGCGAAGAAGCTTAAGGAGATCACCTATGACGAGATGCTGGAACTTGCCACGCTCGGCGCGCAGGTGCTCAATAACCGGTCTGTAGAAATGGCGAAAAAATATAATGTTGAGGTAGAGGTGCTCTCCAGTCTCAAGAGGGTGCCGGGCACAATTGTGAAGGAGGTTGCCAAAATGGAAAAGATGCTGGTCAGAGGGGTTACGAAGGACACAAATGTGACGCGTGTCTCCATCATCGGCGTGCCGGATGTGCCGGGCATCGCGTTTAAAATTTTCAGCAAACTTGCAGCAAAGGGTATCAATGTGGATATTATTCTGCAATCCGTCGGCCGTGATGGCACAAAGGATATTTCTTTTACCGTCAGCCGGGACAATGGCGAAACGGTTGCCGAGATTCTCTCCACTTCTTTTGAGGAGTTGGCAGGCAAGGAGATCGTAACGGATAATCAGGTGGCAAAGATCAGCGTTGTCGGCGCGGGCATGGAAACACACCCCGGTACGGCAGCGAAGATGTTTGAAGCGCTGTATGAAATTGATGTTAACATCCAAATGATCGCGACAAGCGAGATCAAGATCTCCGTTCTGATCGATGAAAAGGATGCCGACCGTGCGGTGGCAGCGGTGCATAAGGCGTTTATCCCGGTGGAATGAGCTTTTAGAATTCGTTAACAAAAAACGTCCGTGCGCTTTTTTGCGCCGGGCGTTTTTTTTGAGTTTTTTGGTTAATAATACGGAATACAGATGGTTAGAAAGACAAAGAAAATGGAGGGATTCCGATGGATCAAATTCCAACGCCCGTATGGGAAGATCAAAAGCTCAATCAGTATTTCAAAACGCTACCTGTTTTCGTGCAGGAAACGATTGCGCAGACGGGCATCCAAATTACGGATGAGGCGCAGCTGCGCGCCGTCGCGGAAAAAATTTTAAAAGGGCAGCAGCAGTAAAATGAGCCTTTTCTATAGGGTATGGAAAAACAAAAAACGACCGGAGCGGCATTTTTCGCTCCGGTCGTTTGGTAAAGGACCGAATTACATGCTTTCTGGGACCATAATCTTAAGCATTTCTAAAATATTGCGGATCGTATCCCGCACACAGATGCAAAGATAAATTCGCGCCTGCATGAGCGCCTCATCCTCTACGCGGACGCGGCAAGCGTTATAAAATTTGTGAAAAAGCGTGGCCAGCTCGATTACATAACGGGTGATCCGCGCGGGATCATAATTCTTGGCGGAGAGGACGATCTCATCCGTCAGAGCGGCCAGATGGCGGATCAGCGCCCGTTCCTCCGGGGTAGCTAGCAGGCAAAGCTCCTGCCCCGTGCACTCCCGCGGGGCAACGCCCTCTGAAGCGAGCTTTTTCAAGATGCTGCAAATGCGCGCGTGCGCATATTGGCAGTAATACACGGGGTTTTGCGCGCTTTGCTCAACGGCTAGATCAAGATCAAATTCCATTTGGGAGCCGGGCTCGCGCAAGTTAAAAAGGAAGCGTGCTGCATCGACCGGGATGTCGTCCAGCAGATCAGTCAGAGTAATCGCCTTCCCTGTACGCTTGGACATCCGCACCACCTCGCCGCCGCTGACAAGCCGCACAAGCTGCATCAGGATAACGTCCAGCCGGTTGGGGTCGATCCCAATCGCCTCCAGCGCGCCCTTCATGCGGGCGACGTGGCCGTGGTGATCCGCGCCCCAGATATCGATGGCCTGATCGTAGCCACGCTTTACCAGTTTGTTGCGATGGTAGGCGACGTCGGCGGCGAAATAGGTCGGGTTGCCGTTGGCACGCACGAGCACCTCATCCTTTTCGGCGCCGCGTTCGGTTGCTTTATACCAAAGCGCGCCGTCTTTTTCATAGGTGAGACCGGCCTGGCGAAACAGCTCAATGGTTTCTGCCAATTCTCCATCCTGATGGACGGTGCTCTCATAGAACCAATTGTCATACTGAATGCGGTATTTGGCGAGCGTTTCCTGCATGCCGGCAATATTCTTCGGCAGAGCGAAATCAACCAGCGCCTGCCGGCGTTCGGCCTCGTCCGCATTTACATACCGGTCTCCGAAAACCGCGGCGAACTCCTCTGCGCGCACGCGGATATCATCGCCGTGGTAACTATCCTCCGGCAATTCGATCGCATCTTCTCCCAGAAAATGCTGAAGATAACGCACCTCCAGCGAGAGAGCAAATTTTTCGATCTGGTTGCCCGCGTCGTTGACGTAGAATTCCCGGCAGACGTCAAATCCCGCATAATCGAGCGCTGCGGCTAGGCAATCTCCCAATGCGCCGCCGCGGGCATTGCCCATATGCATTGGGCCGGTTGGGTTAGCGGATACAAATTCTACCATCACACGCTTGCCCCTGCCAAAATCGGAACGGCCATACCCCTTGCCGCAGGCGCGGATATCCTTTAAGATGGCGGCATAGTAGCTATCCGCCAGGAAAAAGTTTAGAAACCCGGGGCCAGCCGCCTCACAACGGCTGAAAAAAGTATCCGCAAGATCCATGCGGGCTAAAACTTCCTCCGCAATTTTGCGTGGGGCCATGTGGAAAGCCTTTGCACATGCCATTGCGGCGTTGGTCGCATAGTCGCCATTGGCCCGGTCCGCGGGGACCTCCACAGTGAATGCCGGAATGGGCTCCGGCGGCAGGGCTCCGTCCGCCACTGCCTTTCCCATTGCATCGAGCACCGCCTGGCGCAGTGCCTGTTTCGTTTCCCTTACGAGTTTTGACATCCTGTATTTGCCTCCTTCACCGTGATTACAAGCTCGTTGCGCGCGGCGAGGCCGGCGTTGAAATCGAGCGTATAATGGAATTCCAGTTTCCCTCCATGCTCATCCATCAACGAATCCACCTTTTGAGTAAATACGCCGATCATCAGTTCACCGTAGGGCGTGGCGTAGTGGCAGTTATGCCGCCGGCCGAGCTCCATAATCAATTCCGATTGGTAGCTCCCCGTCCTCGTCATGGTAACGCGGCGGCCGTTTTCCACATGCAGGGTGGTAACGCAGCCCTCCAATTCGCCGTCCTGATCCGTATAGATCAGTGAATAATCCTCCGGTGTGCCGCAGAGGGAGCCCACGGTGGTCATGGACATGCTTTGGACGTCGCCGTCCGTTTCGTGCTGGTCGGCAATTTCTATGATAACGTCTTTTTCCAAAATGGTAAACATCCTTTCGCAAAAGTAGGGATGCGGCGTGTCAACCTTCGGCTCCCATTTTTTAAAGCGAGCTGGATCAGCCGGTCTAGCAGCTCGCCATAGGGCAGGCCGGTGTGTTCCCAAAGCTTGGGATACATGCTGATGGGCGTAAAGCAGGGATGGTGTTCGGCTCGTTGAGAAGCACCGCGCCATCTGATTTGCGCACAAAGAAATCCACGCGTGCAAGCCCGGAGCAGCCCATTTCCGTGAAAACGCGGCAGGCGGCGGCGCGCACCGCCTCGAGCGTATCCGCCGGCAGACGGGCGGGGATGTGCAGCTCGCTGTCGGCCGCGATATATTTTGCTTCGTAATCGTAAAAATCATTGCAGGGGACAACCTCGCCTACGGTGGAGGCTTTCGGCTTCTCGTTGCCGAGCACAGCGCATTCTACCTCCATGCCATCGATCCCCTCCTCCAAAACGAGCTTATCATCATGCAGGAAGGCCTTTTCGATTGCATCGGCCAGCTCCGCTTCGTTGCGAGCCTTTCCTACGCCGACAGAGGAGCCCGCGTTGGCGGGCTTGACAAAGATGGGGAAGCCGAGCCGACCAATTGCCTTTTGGCGCAGGACGGCGGCATCTTTTGATAGCCATCGCGGGTCAAGGGGAGCCACTTTGCCTGCGCAATGCCCGCCACATCTGTCATGGCGTTTGTAATCGCCTTATCCATCGTGATAGCGGAGGCGGTGCAGCCGCAGCCGACGAAGGGGAGCTGCGCAAGCTGCAAAAGGCCTTGCATGGTGCCGTCCTCCCCGTTTTTGCCGTGCAGGACGGGGAACACCACATCCACATGCTCCACGCGTGCCGCGCCGTTTTCAAAAATGAGCAGGCCGTGATGAGAGGCGTCCGGCGAGAGCACAGCGGGCGTCCGCTTGCCGCATTCGAGCCAGTTATCCTCCGGTAAGGCTTCCGGATCGCCCTCATAGAGCAGCCATTCGCCCTGCTTTGTGATGCCGAGGGTGAGCACTTCATAGCGGTCCCGCGGAATATTTTGGATGACGCTGCGCGCCGAAACGAGGGATACCTCATGCTCGCTCGATACGCCGCCGAAAAGAACCAAAACCTTTTTCATGAAATAAGACCATCCTTTCTCTGCCGGGCAGTCGAGCCTGCCTGTGCCAAGGGAGGGGCTGCCTTCCTAAAACCTTTATATGATAGCATAATTCAGAGATATGCGCAATTGGAGAAAGTGCCGGAAAGCGCGTTGGTTTTGTTGATAAAAAAGGCCGCGGCTTGTGGAAGCCGCGACCGGAAAAATAGTTTCAATCACTGCATAAAGATAAAATTTTTATCCCCCGATTATAAAGCACAAAATCCAAAAATCGACACCAAGCATGAGGCCAGCCAGTAGAGAAAAGACTACCCAGGACCCAGAATAGTCCCTAATTGCACGCACGGCACAGAAGATAAATAGGAACATCAAAGCAGAGGCAATAAAGGGCACGACATAAAGCATAGTTTTCTCCCTCCCTTTTATGGGTCAAAGTAATAAAAATTACGGACTAGAGTGTTGGATGCGTCAAATGAAGGATCGGCCCATACACTCAAACTTAAATCGCTCCTAAATTTAAATTGCCATATATCGACACCTTTTTGTGATAATATCTTCCTTTAAAAGTAGCGGGCAGGTTAGCCTTATCCGGATTGGCAGCCACTACGATCACGGAAAAAAGGCCGCAGTGTACGGTTGTAATATATCTTTTTCCACCATGAGAATAAGCGGATTTGATATCAAAATCCTTCTTAAGCCCTCTATCTGTATCGATATCCTCGGAATAAGCATCATCGCCTTCTGAACCTCCAACACCCATAGATCATCGGAGGGGGTGTTGATGGGGCTCCCGGCTACCCTTCCCTTTGCCATATAAAGAAAGGCCACTTCATCTGTGCCCGTCAGCGGATGTAAGCCGGAAGACCATGCGATGGCCACCGTATCAGTAAGCGTCCAAAAGGGTTCATATTCCCACGCCCACATATAAACAAGCTGACGTTTGATATGTGTGGGAGAATAGGCGGGAGAATTGCTGGTAGCATCCACATACCGTTCCGAGTTTAATGCATGCGTAAAATTCTGTAAATCCCCAGTCGCTTTTACAGCGGCCGCTGCCGTCAATTTTACCGTAGGCAGACGGTCCATTTCTTTGAGCAGCAAAGCCGGTTGTAAGGTGTTTTGAATTTCGTTGGCCTGTGCGACCACGTCAAAAAATGTAAGCGGCTCATTGCGCGCGGTGGCGCGATCCTGTATCACTTTTTGCAATGCTTCATCATTTCGCAAAAGCGCCTGAAAGTCGGCGAGGGATTCCTGATCCATTGAGATCGCGCCGGTTTCATCCTGCGTGTAAAAAACCTGGTATTCATCCGTTAGGATGCCGTAGCATTCTGGCGGGAGGGTTTCTGCTGAAAGATCAGGGATGGGAAAATCCGAGAGATTACCTGCAAGCGCGGACATAGATCCGAACAAAAGAAGTAACGAAAGAGAGGCTGAGAGAACACGTCCGATTGTTTTTACCATCATTTTACCTTTCTTTCTTTTCAGGATAGTTTTATCATACCAGCAACGCGCAATATTGTCAATACTGAACATAAAACAGAAAAATAGATGAAAAAATTACATATAAATTGGGAGCCTATAAATGCACATTAGATATCATTTGACTTTCCGCCTTCGATTCGTTATACTTAATGCAAATGACTTGCAATAAGGAGCACCCTATGAACAACAGCAAAAAACATCTCGCGCTGCTTTCTGTTTTGCTCTGCCTTCTTTTGATCGCCTTTTCGGGCTGCACACCGGTGGAGCACTTGCAGAGCGATTATCAGATCGTCACCTCTTTCTACCCGATGTATCTCTTCACACGCAACCTGACGGAAGGGATCAGCGGGGTAACCGTGGTCAACATGACGGCACAGAACGCAGGCTGCCTGCATGATTATCAACTGCTCTCCAAGGATATGAAAGCGCTCGGCGCGGCGGATGCGTTTGTTATTAACGGAGCAGGGATGGAGGGATTCCTCGAGAAAGTGATTGAGCAATTACCCTCCCTGCCCGTGATCACGGCGAGTGAAGGGATTGAAATCCTCTGTGAAAACGCGGAGCACGAGCATGAAGAGGAGCAGGCGCATGGTCATGCGGGGCACGAGCATGAGGAGAACGCGCACGTTTGGCTCTCCGTGCCGAATGCGATCGCAGAGGTCAATAACATCGCAGCAGGGTTGAAAAAGCTTTTGCCAGGTAATGAAGCGCAGATTGAGCGAAACCGGAGCGCTTATGAAAAACGCTTGCTTTCGCTTGATGCAGAGCTGGCACAAATGCTCGCCCCCATCCGGGGCGCCGAGATCATCTCCTTCCACGAGGCGTACGATTATTTTGCGCAGCGGTATGGCCTCGTCATCGCTGGGGCGATTGAAACGCACGATGGCGGGGAGCCGGGCACAAAGGAGCTGATCGAAACCGTGGAACGGATCCGCTCGCACGGCATCCGGGCCATTTTTATCGAGCCGAATTATCAGGGCAGCTCGGCGGGAATCCTCAGCCGGGAAACGGGGGCAAAGCTCTGCACGCTAAACCCTGTGACTCAAGGGGAGGACAGCTTGACCGCTTATGAGGGCATCATGCGGCAAAATGCGAAAACGATCGTGGAGGCGGTAAAAAATGGCGATTGAAAACGGCTGCGGGCTTTGCAGCGTGCAAATACAAAAGATCGGCGTGCAGAAGGGGCGCGACATCCTGCTGGAGGACGTCTCTTTTGAAATGCACTGTGGGGAGCTGACAGCTCTCATCGGCGTAAACGGCGCGGGCAAAACAACCTTGCTGCGGGCTATTTTGGGCGAGATACGGCATACCGGCACGGTCCGTTACCATTCCCACGATGGGAAGGATCTCTCGGAGATCACGGTTGGCTATGTGCCTCAATATCTGGATTTTGACCGAAGCGCACCGGTGAACGTGATGGATTTTCTGCTGGCCGGGCGCACACAGGCCCCGGTGTGGATTACCCGGCCGCGCGCGCTGAAGCAGGCAATCCGGAGGAGCCTTGCGGATGCGGGCTGCGAGGGGTTGGAGAACCGGATGCTTGGGGCCCTTTCCGGCGGCGAGTTGCAGCGCGTGATGCTCGCGCAGGCGCTTTATCCCACGCCTGAGCTGTTGATTCTTGACGAGCCGGTATCTGGTGTGGACACCGTGGGATCAGAGCAGTTTTATGAGAAGATTTCACAGCTCCGGCACGATTACCACATGGCGATCCTGATGGTTTCGCATGATCTGGAGCTGGTTCATCTGCATGCGGACAGGGCTGTTTTGCTCAATAAAAAGATTCTCTGCGCCGGTGAGGTTGACGAGGTTTACAATTCCAAAGCCTTCCGTGGAGCGTTTGGCATAGGGGGGGCGGCGAAATGACTGTAATCTATCAAATCCTCGAAACTGTGCTGCCCTTTTCATGGCTTGATTACAATTTTATGAAAAATGCCTTTGTGGCCATCCTGCTCATCACGCCGCTGCTCGGCGTGCTCGGCACGATGGCGGTCAATAACAAAATGGCCTTTTTTTCCGATGCGCTGGGCCATTCCGCGCTGACCGGCGTAGCGCTTGGCGTGCTGCTGGGCATTCAAAACGATCTCATTAGTATGATTGCATTTGGGGTGCTGCTCGCGCTGGTGATCACGCGTGTAAAATCGGCAAAAACAGCCTCAGCCGATACGGTGATCAGTGTGTTTTCGTCTACCGCCATTGCGTTGGGGCTCGTGATCCTATCGGCGGGGGGCGGATTTTCCAAATATTCGCAATACCTGATCGGCGATATCCTGAGCATTACGCCGCGGGAAATTTTGCTTCTGGCAATTACGCTGGTAATTGTTATTCTAATCTGGGGGATCATCTATAACCGCCTGCTTCTGTTAAGCATCAACACGGATCTTGCCGCAAGCCGGGGCGTGAAAACGGCGGTGGTAGAAAATATTTTTGTGGTGCTCGTTGCAGTGGTCGTGATGCTCTCGATTAAATGGGTGGGCGTGCTGCTGATCAACTCCCTGCTCATTCTGCCTGCGGCGGCTGCCCGCAACCTTGCGCGCAGCTCTCGGCAGTATTCGGCTTTTTCCGTGCTGATCGCAATGGTGTGCGGGGTGGGCGGCTTGATCGCCTCGTTTTATTTCAATACGTCGGCCGGCGCAACGATCGTGCTGCTGTGCGCGGCGGTGTTTTTTGCAACCTATGCGGCGCGCCGCAGAAAATAATAAGGCTGCCACAAATTACCATGTAATTTGCAGCAGCCCTTTTTCAGCTTTGGCCTCTACATCATAATATAGAGCAGGGCCAGCAATAGCAGCTCATCAGCGCCCTCTCCATTCAACAAAAGCATCAGCGCGAGCAGTAGGGATTGATCGGAGCTACCCTCCGCCAGGCCCAGCGGCAAAGGGCGCTTTCCCGGCACAGCGCCTTGGGAGGCGTGCGGCTCCTCCTCCTGCATAGGCAGAGGCGTTTCCCTTTTCTCCTGGATATAATCCACTGGCAGGGAAATATGCTTTGGGGAACGCGGCTTACCCGCGGGCGGTTGTGAATGCTGCGGCTTATTGTCTAGAAAAGCAAGACGATCCGCGTCAACTTCCGTTTTTTCCGCTGTGGGCGCGAGCCCTGTTGGCAGGTGCTGCGGCTCCCGATGGGCGCTGTGCTCTGCGGCTTTTGCCTGCGGGGGCCCCTCCTGCGGCGCTGAAATGGGGGAGATTCGCTTTTTTTTCGGTCTAATTCCTCCTGCGCGCGTTGGGCCGTCAGTTGGGCGCGGCGCTGCATTTCACGCACGCGCTGCGTGGCCTCCTCCTGCATGGCCATCAGCTCTTGGTATGTATAATCCCTCGCCAAATCAAAGCACCCCCTGATCCCTTAAAATCGGCAGCATTTCCAGCAGCCGCATCATGCGAAGCGCCTCATCCGCCTTATGGCGGCGCTCAGGGCTCAGAAGAGGCTTGAGCGCTGCGATAAAGGCGGTTCTGGAATCATTCCCCCCGCCATTCATTGCGCCCATGATGGCAGACAGTTTTTTCATCATTGCCGGATCGATTCCGGAGAGCGCGCCGAGCGCTTCCGCCGCCCCGTTTTGACCGGCCGTGGGCAGGGGTGTGTTCTGCTGAGTCGGTCCGGCCTGCTGGCCGCCCTGGTTCTGCCCGCCAAAGAGCGATTGCGCCACACTCTGCAAGGATTGGATATCATCCGGGCTGAGGCTGTTAATCAGGTTGCTTAAGTTCTTATCGTCCATTTTTCAAAATCCCCCTGTTTCGGTTGTTACCGGTTAAAATGCTGCCTGGTATCTAGGAGCTTTTCCAGCAGAGCCTGTGCCTGCGGCGTGGCAAGCAGCTTATCCGCGGCCTGACGGTCCTCCAAAAGCATCTTGAGCGTTTTTGCCTGCGTCGGGTTCATATTTTTGCGCACAAAATCTTCCCAGTTTCCGCTATTGATTGCCTGCTCGATATCGGAAGCCGCTTTTCCGGAGGTTTCACTCAAATGCTTCAGAGCGGCCTTCATTTGTTCGGTGTTCAGATTTCTTCCGTCAATCATTGCATTCACCACCTGTAGTGTATATAATACTAATATGCTTGCGATGGGGGAAAGTATGAACGATCTTTTACCCGATCTCTATGAAAGGAAGTCGGCTCGGATGAGGCTCCTGGTAGTTTCTGATTCTCATGGGGATTCCTACGCGCTGTATCGCGCAATCCAGCAGCAGCCTGCGGCGCAGGTGGTCATCCATCTGGGCGATGGCGAAAACGATATGGAGCAGGCGATGGGCCTCTGCGGGGAGAAGCGCGTGATCTGCGTGCGGGGCAATTGCGATTGGGGCTCGATGCTGCCCGCCCTTTCACTGGAGCGGATTGCAGGCAAGCTGCTGTATCTTACGCATGGCTATGCGGAAAACGTAAAATACGGCGATGGGCAGCTCCGGCAGCAGGCGCGCGCCTGTAAGGCCGACATTGCATTATATGGCCACACCCATCGGGCTGTGACAGATTTTGAAGACGGCCTATACCTGATGAACCCCGGCGCTGTTGCAAACGGGGAATACGGGATTGTCGACATCACGCAGGCGGGTATTGTGTGCGTGAATCACAAAATCAGATAGGCCGCGCAGCGCAAGCGGGCAGCAAGACAAGCTTCGCCGCCCTCTGCTTGATAAAAGGGCGATGAACAGTAGCCTGCATAGGATAGCCAGCGGCTGTATTTTTATGATTGTTGAAAAAGGAGCGCATCCGGCATGAATGTTCTGATCGTCGGCGCGGGTAAAACCGGGCGAAGGCTCGCCCTTGCTTTATCCGGGCGAGGGTATGATGTTGCGGTGGTAGACCGCGATCAAAGCAGGCTCGACCTGTTGGGGGAGAATTTTGACGGCATCACGGTAGCGGGCGTTCCGGTGGATCGGGATGTGCTGATTTCCGCAGGCTGCGAAAATGCGGACGTTGCCTGTGTGATCACGCCGGAGGATAATGTCAACGTGATGGTCACGCAGCTTTTACGGACCGATTTTCAGGTGGAAACGATTTATACCCGCATTTTGGACCCTTCCCGCGAGGCTGTTTTCCACAAATTTGGCCTGCACACGATCTGCGCCACCCGCTATGAGCCGACCATCTGCTGGACCTGATTACAAAGGAGGATGCGCAATTTTCCATGCTCCATTTTGGAAGCGCCTCCGTATCCTTTGAGGAGGTGCGCACGGATCGCCATGATTGGGGGCTCAAGCCTCCCAGCTTTATCATCGTAAAAATGAAATGCCCTTTGCCGTGCGCCGCAAAGGCGGGCGGCTGTTCCTGACCAATGCGGAGAACCTAATTCTTTCGGAAGGCGACAGCGTGATTTTTGCGCAGATCAATGATTAAGGGGCCTTTTAAGCGCGTTTTCTGCAATATTTGTGGCCTCTTTTCACAAAAAAGCGGCCGGGAAAGGAAATCGATACTATCATGAGGAAAATACTGATCGTCGGCGGGGGTAATCTTGGCTATTTCCTCTCGCAGGCGCTGATGGAGGATGGCTATAGCGTCAGCCTGATTGAAAAGGAGAAGGAATACTGCCGGCGCGTTGCAAATTTGCTCGATATTCCCGTGATCTGCGGGGATGGAACCATGGTGGAAACGCTCGCGCGCGGCGGCGCGGGGAAGTGTGATACGCTGATCGCCGTAACTGGCAAGGATGAGGATAACCTGATCGCCTGCGAGCTTGCAAAGCAGCAGTTTAACGTTCCGCAGACGGTGGCGCGGGTCAATAACCCCAAGAATATGGATATCATGAAGAAGCTCGGCGTGGATATCACGATGTCCCCCACCCGGATTATCGCTGGATGATTGAACATGAGGTGGAGGGCGCGGCGGTGCGCTTGGTGGCGGATATCAACAACAGTGATGCGAGCATCAATGAATATAAGCTGCCGGAGCATTGGTCCCGTTCGGGCGCGACCGTTCAATCCCTGAATCTGCCGGAGGATTGCGTTTTAATTTATCTGATGCGGGATTCTTTGATTACGATTCCGCGCGGCAACACGGCGCTGATGGAGGGGGATGAGATTGTTGCCCTCACAGTGGGGAATACGGCGAAAACGTTGAAAAAGATATTTGAATTATAAAAAACAGTAGGGGCGAACTGTGTTCGCCCGCTTTTGCCTCTTGTATAAACACATATAATCCATCAAGCTATTTTACCTAGGCCTGCGGGCGAACGCAGTTCGCCTCTACGTCGTAATCAAAAACAGAAGATCTCAAAAGAAGAGGGGGGCGCACATGGTGCGCCTCCCTTTTTGGTCTGTTGAACTGGTTTTCCGATTATTGCTTTCAGGGAAAGGCAGGCGAACACAGTTCGCCCCTATGGGGAAGGGGAGAGAGGTATTCATTATATGTAAATAAATGTTATTCTTACAGGCTGATTTTTTGGTGCGATTTATAGGGAATGTCAAAATTAAAAATCATCTATCAAATTTGGGAATTATGTTATATTTACAGGCCTAAAAAAATTTTTTCATATCATTACACAAACTATTTACTTTTCATAGGGATTATGATATTATTGTGATGTAATTTATGAGAAAACGTTCCATTCCGTCGTATTTTGGTTGTATTATGGAAGGAGGAGAAAAGAAAGGATTCCTTTGGGTCGAATAAATATTGGATGAATATCCTTATATTTACGGAAAGAGAAATAAATTAGGGTAAAATCGAAACTTTCTATCAGAAAAAGGGGGTTAATCAAGTGACAAATAAACAAAGAAGAATCCTAGAGGATGCAGAGATTTCGTCAGAATTAATGCATGAAGTTGATCATTATCTGAAGGATGTTGGTGCGGTGCTTTCCGGTACGATCCATGAAAAAGAAAATTATCTCACCATGCTTTGCAATGATATTGCAGAATTTGTTGATGTAAATCCGAGCGCTTCGATTAACAATATTATTGGCGAATTCGGTACGCCGGAAAAGCATGCGGATGTTTTTCTAGAAAATAAAATGAAGGATAAGCCTGAAACCATCCGGAAACGTTTGGTTTTTCATAGAGTAATTGCAATTGCTGCGGTTCTTGTTGTTGCTATTATTGGCATTGTGTATGCGTGTGCATTAATCGAAAATCATAAGGATGCAAATGGAAGAACGGCTGACACAATTGAGTATTATGAAACATAGAGGAAATTGGATAGGAAGGAATATAAAAATGAAGAAGAGAATATTGGCGTTAACTGCAATTTTTATTTTTATAGTTTGTTTGTCCTCTGGACTGACCGCGAATGCTACTGTTTCTATGGATACTAACATAACCTATTTTGAGGACGGAAGTTATGTAGTAGATCTTATAGAGGCTAGCCCTATTTTAGTTAGGGGTTCTGTATATACACGCACTGGTAGTAAAACAAGAACATTTTATGATAGTGATAACGTAGTTAAATGGAAATTTATTGTTTATGGGACTTTTGAAGTTAATAGTGGCGTAAGCGCAAAATGTACAAAAGCAACGTGTAATACAGAAATATACGATAGCAATTGGAAGGTTATCTCTCAATCAGCGTGGCCGAGCGGTAATCAAGCAATTGGAACCGCGACACTAAAAAGATATTTGTTGGGTATTCCTGTAAGAACCGAGGAAGTAACTGTGACATTAACATGTGATAAGAATGGCACCCTCTCTTAAATCTTTATAAAGTGTCGCATCCTCCATGGAAGCGTGGATTCATAAATGGTTATCCCTGTGGGGCGTTTTCACAACGCTTCACAGGGATAGCGGCTTTTTTGGGCAAATCGTTAGGATCGGTATGCAGAAGAACACAATTTACCCTCCGCTTAGGAGGACGGTCTACCAGGTAAATCAGCTTCAGGCAGTATTCTTCCGCTCTCTTTTTTAAAAACGCCGCATCTTCCGCATCGATTTGGCCATAACACACGCAAACATTGCATTGCTGAATGATAGAGCGTCTGCCGCCTAGTATGCTGGCCAGGGATTGATAGCATGAAAGGAGATCAACGCCGTCGGCTCCTCCTCTATCATTTCGTGAAAAAATTGCTCCCGTGGAGGATACCACTGGGATTGCATCGGGCAGGCAAGCTGAAGGAAAAGCCGCACGCGGGAATCGCTCTGCTTGCGCTCCAGCACGGCCCTGGCCGCCAACAGGTCGAAGCCGGTGGCCGCCCCAGTGTAAAACTGAAAGATCTCCTTACTGATGAGCCGATCCATCACATGGTTGATGCGGGCAATAATCCGGCGCTCCTGCTCTTCTGGGATGCTTTCCGGGCCGGCAAAGCAACACGCTTTTTCAAAAAGTTTTCTCATGTTCAACATCCTTCATTTTGACTTCTTTTGGCCTTCACTATGGCTCATAATGCAGTCACAGCAAAATCCGGTTTTCCCCTGTTCCCATAGGAAAAACAATATTAGAGAGAAGGTATTCAAACCGTGGATGGTATTATACGAAATTATACGTTTCGAATCAACTCGGAATTGCTGGAAAAGTTCCACTATGTTTCCCGGATAAACGGACGCTCCGCCAACATGCAGATTTTAATCTATGTGCAGAAAACTGTGGAGCGCTATGAATCGGATAACGGGCCGATTGAGGTGCGGGGGATCAAATACACTCCCTCCAAAAAGCTCCCCGACGAAAAGCGTTAGCCGGGAGACGTTGCCCATTCTGCCCCATTGGCGCGGCAGATAAAAAAGCACTGGGCGTCCGCTCTGGCGGACGCCCAGTGCTCTTTTGACGAAAAAGAAAAAGCGTTTCGTTAAACTGCACAAGAATCATGAGATATGGATTTTAGAAAAAGGATTCGATTTGTCAGGTGGTCCTTTTTCAGCAAGCATAAAAAACAGGAATGCGCTCATGCCGCGCGGGAATTTCCTCTTGTCTTCTCACAAAGGGAAACAAAAAGAGCCGCGGGGAGTTCCCCGCGACCCCCCGCACGGGCCCTGCGGCAGCAGTAAGCAGAGAGCCACGACCCAACCCGTTCGGCGAGCTTCCCAAACTCGCTGTGCTTGTGCAGCAAGCGCATACTCACCGGCGTTTCAAACACATGGAAAGGCTCGTTTTTTGCTGCTACGCAACAAGATTCTGCGGGCGCTGCCTTGGCCTTCCGCCAGCGCTCAGTGGCGCAGAAAAATGCTGCTTACGAAAGCGCTCTGAAACCCTGCTTTTTGTTTTGTGTGCTCTTTTCAAACGATAGAAAGTGGCAAGCTTATTCCAAGCCGAAGAAGGCTTTAAAGGCGCGGAAGGCCATATAAACGTCGATTTTAGAAACCACCTCAAAGGGCGCGTGCATCGAAAGCACCGGAACGCCAACATCCACAACGTCCACATCGAGGTTCGCTACATACATGCAACCGTTCCGCCGCCGCCGAGATCTACCTGCCGAGCTCCCCGGTTTGCCAGCAGATTTGTTTTTCGTCAAAAAGCCTGCGCACTTCGCCCATGAATTCCGCGCTGGCGTCCGACGTGCCCGATTTGCCGCGGGAGCCGGTGTATTTTGTCACGACTACGCCGCGGTTGAGGTAGGCGGCGTTTTTCTTTTCAATCACATCCGGGAAAGTGGGGTCAAAGGCGGCGTTCACATCCGCGGACAGGCAGCGGGAGCGGCTGAGCACGTCGCGCGCCTCCAACCCTTCCATGCGGGCGAGATCCGCGATGAAATATTTGAGATAGGAGGAGTTGAGGCCGGTGTTGCCATCGCTGCCCGTCTCCTCCTTATCGGTGAGGACGGTGATCGCCGTATATTCCGGCTTTTCGCAGGCAAAGGCCGCCATAGCGGCCGGGTATGCGCACACACGGTCGTCATGGCCGTAGCCGCCGATCATGCTGCGGTCAAAGCCGATGTCGCACACCGGGAAGGCGGGCACGAGCTCAAGCTCCGCGCTGAGGAAATCGCTCTCCACAATGCCGTATTTTTCATGGAGCAGCTTCATAATATTGAGCTTCACAAGCTCGCTGCCCTCATCGCTGCGGAAGGGCCGGCTGCCGATGAGAATGTTGAGCTCCTCGCCCCGCACGCCGTCTGCAAGCGTGCGCTTCATCTGCTCCTGTGCCAAATGGGGGAGCAGGTCGGTTACAACGAATTTCGGCTCATCCGGCTGCTCGCCGATGCTCACATTGATCTTGCTGCCGTCGCGGCGGATGATCACGCCGTGCAGAGAGAGGGGAATTGCCGTCCACTGGTATTTTTTGATGCCGCCGTAATAATGGGTTTTGAACAGGGCCATCTCAAAATCCTCATAGAGTGGGTTGGGCTTGAGATCAAGGCGGGGAGAATCAATATGCGCCGCGGCAATCCGCACGCCTTCTCCCACGCTCTTTTCCCCGATGACGGCGAGAATAATGGCTTTTTCCCGGTTTAGGCGGTAAACTTTATCGCCCGCGTGGTATTTCTTTTGCGGATCAAAGGGAGTGAAGCCCAGCGCCTCTGCCTTGCGGCAGAAAAATCCAGCGGCTTCCCGCTCCGTTTTGGCGGAATTTAAAAAGACCTTGTAATCCTCGCAAAATTGATCGGCGCGCTCAATCTCCACGTCGGCCAGGCCGCCGCGCATCGCGTGCTTCGGCTTGAGGAACAATTCCTCCTGTAGCTGCTCGGCCTTGCTCTTTTCTTTGCCTAAATTGCTCATGATGTGGTTCCTCCTATATGATAAAGATTCTGGTAGCGGTGCATGGCGTTCGTTACCTTTTTGACATAATGGGCGGTTTCTGGGATAGGGATGCTGTCGAGCGTTTTGCCATCCTGCGACACGCCCGGATCCTTTAGCCAGCGGTTAACCTGCCCCCGCCCGGCGTGATAAGCGGCGAGAATCTCCTGCGTGGTGCCGAATTCCTCCTTGAGCAGGCGCAAAAACAGGGTGCCGTAGCGCACGTTTACTTCCTTATCAAAGAGCGCGTCGCCCTCTAACGTTTCGCCCGTTTTGCTCTGAAGCCACTGGAAGGTGGGGAGTGTGAGCTGCATGAGCTTTCGCCTTTGCCGCGGAAACGGCCTCGGCGTCAAAATCGCTCTCCGTTTTCATCACGGCGTAGACAAGCGCTTCATCCAGCCGTTTTCATCGGCATAGCGCTCGACCAGCGCCGCCTCCTTCATTGGGTAAAACGCCTTGAGCAGAGAGCGGTAGGATACCGCTGTCACCACGGCCACCAGGGCGGCAAAGAGAAGAAACAGAAGGCTGATTTTCAAAAAAGCTTTTTGTTTTCGGGTTTCCATCGCTGGCCGCTCCCTTTCTGTTATGCATTTTGCTGCATATTTTTATGCTTCTTCTGTGAAACGGATGCGCGCCCATACGGGCTCCAACTCCTGTTGCAGGTCAAACGGGGGATAATTCCGCACCAAAAAATCCGCGTGCTCTTTATAGTATGTCTCACTTTTTTGCGCATTCACACGCAGGCGGGCAGATTCTTCGCTGATTTGATCGCGCTGCATGATGCGTTTGATCCGCAGCTCTTCCGGCGCGACGACGGCGATGATGAAATCGCAGGCGCGGTTTTCGCCGCTTTCAAAGAGCTGAGGCGCATCCAGCACCACGGCTTTTGCTTCGTTCTGAAAAGCGCATGCCGTTTCGGCGCGCATTTGTTGGATGATCGCGGGGTGTGTGATTGCGTTGAGCCGCGCCGTCTGCCCAGGGGAGGAGAAGGCGCGCTGTGCAAGCAAAGGGCGGTTGAGCGACCCATCCGGCAGGATGAGATCCGCTCCAAATGCAGCCGCCAGGGCGGAGAGAACAAAGCTGCCCGGCCGCGTCACCTTGCGGGCGATTTCATCCGCATCGATCACCGCCAGGCCCTGCGCGCGCAAGAGGGCGGCCGCCGTGCTTTTGCCCGCCCCTGTTTGCCCGGTCAGACCAATGACGGGGCCTTTTTTGTTTGCCATGATGAAAGCAGTCCTTCCATATGGGAGATCGTGAGGGCGTTTGTAAAATGCAAAATTCCTTTGAAAAAGCAATTAAAAAACGCTTCCCAATTATACATCAATCATTTCAAACGCGGCGGCACGCAGCAGCCGGTTATAAACAGCAAGGCCCACGCCCTGCTTTTCCGGGCAGCGCGCATAGGCGGTGTGGATACCCATCGCGTCGAGTGAACGCAACGCATCGAACAGGCGCTGTGCCTGAGAGGAAGGGTCTCCCTCCCTGCCACAGGGGAGCGCGCGCACATGTAGGGCGGCTTCTTCCCCCTCATAGCATAGCGCTGCAACGCCCGCGCCCGCGTGATTGTTGACATATTGCGCATAGCGCTGAAACGGCCCGCGCAGGATTACCACATGGGCCTTCGGTGCATAGTGCTTATATTTCATGCCGGGAGAGGCGGCCTTTTCCCCTACCGCTAACTGCTCCTCTACGGCGCGGTCTATTTCCACCTTGCCGAGTACGGCGCGCAGCTGCTCCGGCGTAATGCCGCCCGGGCGTAAAAGCTGGGGCAGGGCGATGCGAGTGTTACAACAGTGGATTCTACGCCCACCGAACAGGGGCCGCCATCCACCACCGCCTGAATGCGCCCTGCCATATCCGCCAGCACATGCTGTGCCGTGGTGGGGCTGGGGCTGCCCGAAAGGTTGGCGGAAGGGGCGGCAAGCGGCACGCCTG
>ENA-OQDW01000025-OQDW01000025.1-human-gut-metagenome-genome-assembly--contig:-NODE-25-length-50357-cov-2.938682_pt1 | contig 50357 bp, 50 predicted proteins | sample MGYA00242784_ERZ504613 | MGnify/ENA primary metagenome ERZ504613 (study PRJEB26092, sample SAMD00036330) | human gut metagenome | host: Homo sapiens | study: EMG produced TPA metagenomics assembly of...
GCAAGCGTATCGGCGTGAACAAGTCTACCATTCAAAGGTATGAAGCTGACGGCGTTGATCCGAAGCGAACAATGATTATCAACGGTCTTGCCGAAGCACTTCTTACCACTCCCGAATGGCTGACAGGTCTTTCTGATGATAAGGAATATGACAGCTATACACTCTGCCAAAAGGACATTGAGCAGCACATCAAGAAATATCTTGATACGGTGTCCTCTACCGTAAAGGGTGAGCCGCACCAACAGATGCTCACTACATTTCTCGGGAAGATAATTGATTTGTACTCTGTGCTTTGCCACTACTTTTCCGATGCTATGACAGAGGTTGACCGTGTGGCAAACGATGAAGGCTTGAAGCAATCGCTTATGCGATACGCTATCGAGTCGGGAGCGATTACCGAAAAGGTCTATCGCAACGAAATGGAATTACCTATCGAAGATATGAAACGATTTCTTGACGGGATTTTACATATCTACGATGAAGGTCGTACCGCTGTAAAGATGGGCGATCTCTTCGAGATAGTGACGGAAGCTGAAAAAAGGCTATCCGAAAAGAACAATTCCGTGGCACCTTGACAATTAAAAAAGCCGATTGAAACCAATCGGCAGAAGTGACACTATTTACTTTACGCACACCATATGTCACAGTTCCGATTGCCACGGATAGAAAGGAGAAATTTTATCTATGGCAAAAGGTTCTGTTAGAAAGAAAGGCAAAAAGTGGTACTACCGCTTCTATATCGAAGATGAAAGCGGAAACCGTGTGCAGAAGGAGTTTCCCGGCACTGAAAGCAAGGCTGAAACAGAAGCCCTTATGCGAAAGGCAATGGAAGACTACGAGGAAAAGAAATTCGTAGCCAAGTCCGAAAATGTTACGGTGGGAACGTTGCTGGATCAATGGGTGGAAGAAGAACTGAAGCCCGGCAATCTGAGCAATGGTACAGTAATGGCATATCAGGGTACGGTAAACCGTATCAACAGTACCGATTGGGGTGAACGCAAGCTGAAAACTGTAACTGCTGACCATTTACAGGCATATATCGACTTCCTCAGTTTCGGTGGCACAAATCCCGATGGCACACAGGCAAAGGCTCTCAGCAAGGGGTATCTGCGATTGTTCTCGCAGTCCTGCAAGGGGCGTTCCGTTTTGCGGTGTTCCCGAAAAGGCTGATTTCCTTTAACCCGATGCAGTATGTAGTGTGGAGGGGCAAAAAGGAAGAATACGAACTGTTCTCAGACGAGGACGGGAATGTGACTTCCGCCCCCACAATCAGCCATGAGCAGTATCTGAAGCTGGAGGACTTTCTGAAAAAGAAAGACAATCCGGCGTTGCTGCCCATTCAGATTGCCTACTACACGGGGCTTCGAATCGGCGAGGTTTGCGGCTTGACCTGGCAGGATATTAACCTTGAAGGTCAGTACCTTACAGTACGCCGCAGTATGCGCTACAACGGGGCAAGGCACAAGACGGAAATCGGAGCGACCAAGCGAAAGAAAATCCGTACTGTGGACTTCTGCGACACACTGGCAGAAATTCTTAGAACAGCCAAAGCCGAACAGCATAAAAACCGCTTCCGATACGGAGAGTTGTACAGCCTCAACTATTACAGTGAGGTCAAAGAAAAAGACCGTACTTATTACGAGGTTTACAGTCTGCCGAGAACGGAAGAAGTCCCGGAGGGATACAAGGAAATATCCTTTGTCTGCCTCAGACCGGACGGGGCGTTTGAATCGCCGAGTACGGTAGGGATTATGTGCAGGGCGGCAAGGAAAAAGGTCGATGGGTTGGAGGACTTCCATTTCCACCAGCTTCGTCACACATTCACAAGCAATCTGCTCTCAAATGGGGCTGCCCCAAAGGATGTGCAGGAGCTTCTCGGACACGCTGATGTCAGTACCACAATGAATATCTACGCTCACGCTACAAGGGAAGCGAAGCGTACTTCCGCAAGGCTGCTGGATAAGGTAGTCGGCGGCGAATAACAAAAAGTTTCCCTTGTCGCTCATAAGGGCAAAAACAAGGGAAAATACATAAGGTTTGAGAATTACACTGGCGAAAAGCCTTGAAAATACAGAGTTTTCAGAGGGTTAAATAGAAAAACTGGAAATTATAGCAGACCTGTCCCGGATTACGGAGGAGGAACAGGCGATTCTGGACGGCAAGACGGAAGTGGAAAAGGAGCGGTATTCGAGCGGGCAGAAGTTTGTGATGGATGCGGGAAAGCTGCTGGAGCGGGGAAAATTGATTGATATTCGGTCGCACACGCGGTTTATTCGTTTTCCGGCGCACAGCCACAATTATGTCGAGATGATCTACATGTGCCAGGGAAGCACCGTGCACACCATCAACGGGGAACGGATCGAATTGAAAACGGGCGAGCTGCTGATTCTGAACCAGAATGCAGTGCAGGAAATCGAACCGGCGGGGCGTGACGATATCGCGGTCAACTTTCTGATCTTGCCGGAGTTTTTCGACCAGACGCTGCGGATGATCGGGGCAGAGGAGAATCAGTTAAAGGATTTTATCGTCGGCTGTCTGAAAAGCGGGGAGGTACCGCTCTGTTATCTGCATTACAGAATCGCGGATGTCCTTCCGGTGCAGAATCTGATCGAAAATCTCGTCTGGACGCTCTTACATCACCAGAGCAATAAGCGGAGCATCAATCAGATTACGATGGGCCTTTTATTCCTGCAGCTCATGAACTACACCGAACGCGTGCAGGTGGGAGAGCAGTATTTTGAACAGGAGATGCTGCTCGGCGTATACCGCTATATCGAGGAACATTACCGGGAGGGCAGTCTTTCGGAACTGGCGGAAGAACTGCACTACGATTTTTACACCTTAAGCCGCATGATCCGCCGCCTGACCGGGAAAAACTACACTGAACTTGTCCAGAACAAACGCCTCACCCAGGCCGCGTATCTGCTGGAAACGACAGGACTTTCCGTGGCAGACATCGGCGAGCGGGTCGGGTATGAGAACATGAGTTATTTCCATCGGATTTTCAAAGAGCGCTATGGAATATCGCCGAAGAAGTACCGGGTGGAGAAGAAAATACAATAGGACAAGAAAAACGGATCGAGAATCTGACTTAAAACCAGATTTTCGATCCGTTTTTGTTTGTAAATTACTTACTGTTCATTTTCATCCTTCGGCAGCCGCACGATCCGTACCTTGTCGACTCTCCGGTCTGCCATTTTCAGTACGGTTACGTCTAGGCCATCCGAGACGAAATGATCGCCTTCCTTTGGCACGCGCTCGAGGATCCCCATGATCCATCCGCTGACCGTAAAGACGTCAAATTCTTTGTCAATATCGAGCTCTTCATACACCTTGTCGATGCTTGCCGTTCCGGTCACGAGGTATTCGTTTTCGGAAACTTTCTGGATTTCCTGTACAACCGCATCATGCTCATCCCAGATTTCGCCGACGAGCTCTTCGAGGATATCTTCCATGGTGATGATACCGTCGGTGCCGCCGAATTCATCAATGATAATGGCAATATGCGATTTCTTCGCCTGCATTTTTTTCAGCAGCGGGCCGACCTTCGTATTCTCGGTTACAAAGAGCGCCGGGCGGATGATGCTGCTTAGCGGTTTGTTGGTGTGGTAAATGTGGTTGTGGAAATCCTTCTGATACACAATTCCCACAATGTGGTCGATATCATCATCATATACCGGCAGCCGGGAAAATCCGGTGTCGGAGAAAGTCTTAGCGATCTCGGATTTCGTCGCATCGAGTGGAATGCCGATGACGTTGACACGCGGAGTAAAAATCTCTGCGGCCTCCATCTCCATGAAGCCGATTGCATTCTGAATCAGATCGCCTTCCTGGTCGTCGATGTCGCCCTCCTGGGTCGCCTCCTCGACGATGGTCATCAGTTCCTCATCGGTGATGCCGTGGTTTTCCGAGGATTTGAAGATGCGGGAGAGCAGCTTCTTCCACTGGGAAAAGAGAAACGTCACCGGGGTCAGCATGATCATCAGAATGTGGAGAAACGGTGCGGAAAATTTGGCGATCGTCTCCGGGGATTCTTTTGCAATGCTTTTCGGGGAAACTTCGCCGAAGATCAGGACCACGATAGTGGTTACGATCGTGGAAACCGTCGCACCGGAGTCGCCGCCGAGAAGCTTGATAAAAAGCACCGTGCAAGGGAGCTGAGTCCGATGTTGACGATGTTGTTGCCGACGAGAATCGTGGAGAGCAGCTTGTCAAAGTTCTCCAGCAACTTTAACACCAGTTCCGCCCGCTTGTCGCCTTTTTCTGCCATATTTTTCATGCGGATGCGGTTCAGCGAGGTGAAAGAAGTCTCCGTCGCCGAAAAGTAGGCTGAGAGCATGACGCAGATAAGAATGATGATGAGTGACACAATGTCGCTGTTCATTTGTTTTTCCTTTCTTAGGAAACCGGGACACGATGCAAAAAATGTACAAAAAGACATAACCTATCTTGAATCTGGCGGAATCAAAGATAGATTATGTCTCCGTTTATCAAATGATGAAAATAAAGCATCGTCGAGGCATACTGCCTGAGTCGTCCATGTTTCTGTAATCCTTTCGTTGATCAGTAATCCCTTTTATTGTACGGTATGTGGGAATAATTGTCAATAAGGCATGCGAAAATCACAGGAAATACGAAACCGCATTGTTGTAGCTGATATTTTCCACCATCTCTTTCAAAAACTCCAGGTTTGCCGGGTACTCCCCGTTTTCCACCCAGTTTCCGATTTGATTGCAGAGAATCCGGCGGAAATATTCGTGGCGCGGGAAGGAGAGGAAGCTGCGGGAGTCGGTCAGCATGCCGATGAAGGTGGAGAGCATGCCGATGCTGGAAAGCGTCGCAAGCTGGGATTCCATGCCGTATTTGTGATCGTTGAACCACCATGCGGTACCGAACTGCACTTTTGAGCGGATGCCAGGCGCAGCAAAGTTTCCGGCCATGCTTGCAAGCATCGGGTTGTCGCCCGGGTTCAGGGAGTAGAGCACGGTTTTCGGCAGTGCGTCATCCTCGTCCATATCGTTTAAGAAAGCACCGAGCATCGGGGCAAAGGCGAAATCGTTCATGCTGTCAAAACCGGTATCGGCACCAAGTGCACGGAACATCCGCTTCGAGTTGTTGCGGAGCGCTTTGATATGAAGCTGCATGGCGATATTGTGCTTGTGATACAGCCATCCGAGGTTCGTCAGAAGGAAGCCCTTGTACATGCCGAGCTCTTTTTCAGTGAGAGCACCGCCGTTCATGCGATTTTCAAATACATCATTCGCCTCAGCAGCCGTGCATGGCACATAGAAGCAGCCCTCGAGGCTGTGGTCGCTAACAACGCAGCCGGCGGAGAGGAAGAAGTCGAGGCGGCAGGAGAGGGCACGCACCATATCCTCCGCGGATGCAATCGTCCTGCCGGCGGCAGCGGCAAGCTTTTCCACGTATTCCGGGAAATCCGGCTTCTCGAGATGAACGGCGCGGTCCGGGCGGAAGGACGGCAGAACGCGGCAGGCAAAGTCTTCCTTCTGTAATGCCAGATGGCAGTGCAGATCATCTACAGGATCGTCGGTGGTGCACAGATGCGACACATGCTGGTTCAGAATCAGATTGCGCACGGTAAACTCCTTCGTCTGCAGTTTTGCATTCGCCTCATCCCAGATCTCCTTCGCTGCTGCGCGGGAGAGCGGTGTCGTGATGTCGAAGTACCGCTGCAGCTCCAGATGTGTCCAGTGGTATAAAGGATTGCCGATCGCGTTCTCAATCGTCTCGGCAAACGCCAGATATTTGTCGTAATCATCGGCGTTTCCGGTGATCAGATCTTCCGAAAAGCCCATCGCACGCATGGCACGCCATTTATAATGATCCCCGCCGAGCCAGACGCGTGTCAGATTCTCCATCTGGCGGTCTTCGAGAATCTCCTGCGGATTCAGATGGTTGTGATAGTCAAAAATGGGCATTTTTTCAGCCGCCTCGTGGTACAGTGTTTTCGCCGTATCGGTCTGCAGCAGAAAGTCAGCGTCCATAAAAGGTTTCATATGGAAATACCTCCCTTTTAGAATTGAGCAGTCAGCGCAGCAAGCGTATCTGTCACAGCGCCAGGTCCCTGAAGCATCGAGACAAAAGCATTCAGCACACGGTCAGAAAGTCCGGCGGAAATCAGATCCACACCGAAAATCGAAGCATCGGAGAGCAGCGGAGCCAGAGTTTTGGAAAGGGTCTCGCGGTCAGCCGGTGCGCCGAGTTTCAGATCCTGCACATACGGGCGGACCGTGGCAAGCAGCGGATCCGGCTCAGATCAAATGCATCGCCGTTGTCATCCACGCCCATCAGATACCGCAGCCATCCCGCAAATACAGCCGGAATTGCCTGAAGATCCGAGAGTGACAGCTCCGGAGAAGCAAGATACGATTTGATCGTCTCACCGAACCGAATCGACAGCTTCTGTGATGTATCGGTTGCAATTCGCTGCGGCGTATCCGGCATAAACGGATTCGGGATGCGGATGTTCAGCACTTCATCGATAAACTGCTTCGGAGAGAGAATGCAAGGATCGGTGACAACCGGAAGTCCTTCCACATATCCGATGCGCTCCACGAGCTTTTTCAGTACCGGATTTTCATCTCCTCACTGATCAGTTCATAGTCCAGCAGGCAGCCGAACACAGCGAGTGCGGTGTGCAGCGGGTTCAGGCAGGTGCAGACCTTCATGCGCTCTGTTTTGTTGACAGTTTCCCGGTCGGTAAAAATCCATCCGCTCTTTTCCATCGGCGGCCGTCCGTTCGGGAAATGGTCTTCGACCACGAGGTACTGGCATTCCTCTGCATTGACGAACGGAGCAACGTAAGTATGGCGGGAGGTGATAATCGGCTGTGCATCGGCGAGGCCGTCCTCCTCGAGCATCTTTTCGATGGAAGCATCCGGCCGCGGGGTGATCTTGTCGATCATGGTCCACGGGAAGCTGACTTTTTCCGGGTTCTGCAGATAGGAGAGGAAGCCTGGCTGTACCAGCTTGTTTTCTTCCCATGCAGAAGCGTAGGCTGTCAGGGCAAGGGAAAGTTTTTCGCCATTGTGGGAGCAGTTGTCGGTGCTGACCATCGCAACCGGTTTTTCGCCTGCAAGAAATCTTTCATATAAAAGAGAAGCAACTTTTCCCATATAGCTGGTAACGGAAGAAGGTCCGGCAGCAAAATCGGCAGCAACAGACGGCAGCAGTTCGCCCGCACCGTTTTTCAGGGAATATCCCTTTTCGGTGATCGTAAACGTCGCCATCTGCAGGGAATCCTTGGTAAAGATTTCTTTTAACCGGGCAAAATCCGGAGAATCCGCCGTATCGGCAGCCAGCGATTCTGCGATGCTTCCAACAATGGTTTTCTCGACAGAACCATCGGCTTTTAAGGTCACCAGAATGCTTAAATTATCGTGCGGCTGGTACATATCACGGATGATTTCTGTATCGAAGCCCTCCGCAACGATGACACCGCGGTCAAAGGTACCGTTGTTCAGCAGTTCCTGTGCTGTATTTGCCTGGAAGGCACGGAAAATATTTCCGGCTCCGAAATGCACCCAGCACGGAGATTCTTTCGTGCGGGTGATCATGCTCGCTGGTCGATAGGATGGAAGCGCATAGCCTGCGGCTTCCCACGCTTTTTGATCTGCCAGTCCGGCAGCTGTTAAGTTAAGAGACATCAGTAAAAACCTCCTTTAAATTCCACGTTTGTGACTCTTGTCAATAGCTTCCCAGAGTCCGTTTAAATAAGTCGCGCCGAGTGCGCGGTCATACAGTCCATAGCCCGGCATTGCTTCTCGCCCCAGATCATACGTCCGTGGTCCGGGCGGATCGGGCCGTCAAAGCCGGTGTCGTACAGCGCTTTCATGATCTCATACATATCGAAGCTGCCGTCAGAGGAAAGGTGTGCGGCCTCCTCGAAATCCTGCTGGCTGTGGAATTTCAGATTGCGGACGTGAGCGAAGTGGATGCGGCCCTTTAAGGAACGGATCATATCCGGCAGATCGTTCTCCAGGTTTGTTCCGTAGGAACCGAGCAGAAGGTCACGCCGTTGTGCGGGTCATCGACCATCTTCATCATGCGCAGAATGTTTTCTTTATTAATGATGATTCTCGGAAGACCGAAGACACTCCATGCCGGGTCGTCCGGGTGAATGGCCATTTTGATGTCGTACTCGTTGCAGACCGGCATGATGCGTTCGAGGAAGTATTTGAGGTTGGCAAACAGTTTCTCATCATCCACATCGCGGTAAGCGTCAAAGAGCTCTTTCACTTTTGCCATGCGCTCCGGCTCCCAGCCAGGAAGAATTGCGCCGTTTGCATCACCTGCGATAGATTCAAACATTTTTTCCGGAACAAGTGCGTCTACGGCGGACTGTTTGTAGGCAAGTACGGTCGAGCCGTCCGGACGGACGCGTGCGAGTTCTGTTCTGGTCCAGTCGAAGACCGGCATGAAGTTATAGCAGACAAGGTGAATGTCTTCCTTGCCGAGGTGCTTTAACGTTTCAATATAATTATCGATGTACTGCTCACGGTCCGGGCTGCCGATTTTGATGGCGTCGTGGATGTTGACGCTCTCGATGCCGGAGATGTGAAGTCCAGAGGCCTCAACCTCTTCTTTTAACGCGTGAATCGCTTCGCGTGTCCACACCTCGCCCGGGGTAGTGTCGTACAGGGTTGTGATGACTCCGGTTACGCCCGGAATCTGGCGGATCTGCTCTAAGGTAACGGTATCAAATTTGGAACCATACCAGCGAAATGTCATTTCCATAAGAAAAACTCTCCTTTATTTTGTAATGTACTCCCGGAATCTTTCTGCACTTGCCTTTGCGGCTGATTTTCCGCCAGCTGCACCCGAATTTCATCAACGTACGCACCGCGTACGCCTCAGAAATTTGGGCACAACTGACAAAAAATCATCTCACAAAAACAAGCACAGAAAGATTCCGAGAGTACATTGTATTTTGCAAGTGGTGTTCTTTGCTTTTTATTGTATCGTTTCTTAAGAAAAAAGCCATGGCAAGAATTGTTGAGCACATTGCAAAAGTTGCGGCGGTTGGCCGGGAAAAAGCAAAATCAGCCTACAGGTGTGATAAGTAATATCTTTCTGGTATGACTAACCAATAGGAAAAACCTATAAGCGATTCATCGAAATAACAATTACCAAAAGGCGTTTTAGGGGTTGCACATAGAAAAAATATGCATTATAATATGCCATGTAATCGGGAAACACATTAAACATATCGACTTAGTAGGAAAGGAGAACAGCAAATGAAAAAAACAGACAACAGACGAATGCAGGAGAACAGAATGATGGAGATGTGTTGTTGCTGTTGCTGCAGCTCCAATCAGAATAAAGAAAAATAAGAAACATTCGCAGGCAGAAAAAGCATAGCAGAAATTGCATGTGCGGGCAGGCCGGAACGAATGCCTGCTATTTTTTTAACCTTTTTTTAAAGAAATGCGAATGAACAACATAAGAATAGATAATAAACAGACATAGAAAACGGAGGACAAAAACATGAGCGGATGCGGATGCAGCTTCACCCCAGTTGAAAATAAAGAAACCGAAGAAATCAAATACACCGATGCACTGGCAGAACAGTTTGCAGCAGAAGTCGGAGTAGACCCAAGACCAAATGAAACCCTTGTAGAGATCGATGAGCGCGGCGCTTTCATCCGTCAGCCAAATGCATTTATCCAGCCATTCGGCGATAAAGAAGGCGACCTGAAAGCAGAAGCAAACCGCTTCGGGATCTACTGGGCAACCGGATGCAACTGGTCCAACCGTCCGATCATCGTGCGGGAGCTTTTAGGACTGCAGGATGTGATCTCGGAGACGAGAGTTTCTCCATCCGGCGAGACAAACCGTTACGGACATGCATTCGGACAGTATCCGGATTTCAAGGATCCGGCGACAGGCGCTTACTTCTTAAGTGAGTTCTATAAAAGAGCAAACCCGGACTTCAAAGGAAGAGCAACGACACCGACCCTGGTGGATGTCAAAGAGAAAAAGGCTGTGAACAACGATTATCACCGCCTGACGAACTACCTCGAAGTGCAGTTCCTTCCATTCCAGCCAAAAGATGCGCCGGACCTGTACCCGAAAAAATTCCGGAAAGAGATCGATGAGTTTAACGACTGGCTCTTCCCGCATGTCAACAACGGCCATTACCGCATGGCATTCTGCCAGTCACCGGAAGCATACGATGAGGCATACGAAGATTTCTATGAATCCCTCGATAAGCTGGACAAACGGCTGGAGACGAACCGTTTCCTGTTCGGCGACTACATCACCGACAGCGATGTCCGCGCTTACGTCACTCTGATCCGTTGGGATGTCAGCTACTTCCGCAACGTAGGACCGGTGAAGAAACCGATTCGTGATTACAAAAATATCTGGGGCTACTTAAAAGAGCTGTATGCGATCCCGGCCTTCCGTCACGGAAGCGATCCGCAGGTGCTGGCACTTTCGAGACCTGGAAAGAAATTAGGAGAGGTTCTCTTCCGCGGATACAACGAACGAATCCTTGCAAAAGTAGATTTCGAGAAGCTGATGGCAGACGATGGATCGAGAAGAACACTCAGCAAAACACCGGACGAAGTATTCCTTCGCCATCCGGAGGGAGAGACCTACGAGGATTACGCAGGAGAAATCTCAAAAACCATCTGGAACAGCCCGAAATGGGAAGACAGAAACCCGAAGAACGGCGTACTTTCCGTGGATGCATCGATTAATCCGCTGAAAGGACTTTTATAAAGAGATAAGACAGAAGAATCCGGAGCGCTCTGGTGGAACACTCTCAGGCAGCCGGGGCGCGGCCGGAACTGAAAAGAACGAGGAAATGAGGAGGATTTTATTATGAAAAAGACAAAGAAATTCTGGGCAGTATTGGCAGCGGCGGGCCTTTTGGCAGTAAGCTTTGCAGGATGCGGAAGCAATGCATCAGCAAGTGCAGGAAGCAGCAGCGGTTCCGCAGCATCATCTTCCGCAGAAGGCAGCTCCGCATCGGATTCCGGTGAGAAAAAAGTGATCAAAGCTGTAACAAGCGGCACACTGGCACCGTACTTTTACGTAAATGATGACAACGAGCTGACCGGTGTCGATATCGATATCGTAAAAGAAGTGTTCAACCGCCTTCCGCAGTATGAACTGAAAATTGAGCAGGCAGATGCACTGCAGGGTGTGCTGAGCGGTCAGTACGACATCGCAGTCAACAACTATGGATATACCGATGAGAGAGCAGAATCCTACTACTTCTCTTTACCATATAAAACCAGCTTCAACGAATACATTCAGAGAACCGGCGATGAGCCGCTGACTTCTCTTACCGATCTGGCAGACCGCGGATACAAAATTGAGCTGAGTGCAGGAAGCCTTACCGCAAATGCACTGGAAAAATGGAATACAGACAACCCGGATCACCAGATCAATATCGTATATTCCAATGCAAACTTCCAGGTCCGCTACCAGCACATCGTAGATGGAACCGCTGATGTGGCAATCGACGACGGACCGATCATCGACAACCTGCTTCCGCAGTTCGGACTGGAAGGTCAGCTGGAAGCAAACGAGATCGACGAGGAGACCGAAGATTTCCTGTTCCCGCAGAACAATACCTACTTCCTGTTTGGAAAGAACGAAGAGGGCGCAGCACTCCGCGAGGATGTTGACAAAGCCTTAAAAGAGATGAAAGAAGACGGAACTCTTTCCAAGATCACAACCGAGTATCTCGCGTGGACACCAGCCCGGACGAGAAATACTTTGATGAGACACCAAACTAGAATATCGTTTTCGAAATAAAAACAGAAGAGATTATAAAACAGACGGGAAGCGGATCGGGAACATCCCGTTTCCCGATTCTAAAAGGAGCGAAAAACATGGCAGAAATTTACCGGGTAGAAAAGGGAAGCGAAGAGTGGAAATACAAAGCATATGATTACATCAGAACCGATGCGTTTTGCTGCGGACAGAACATTCCGATTGAACTGGAATTCGGACAGGACGAGAGCAAAGATGATCTGCAGGCGATTCTGCTGACAGAAGATCACAAGCCGGTAGCCGGCTGCCGCATCGCATTTCCGGCGGAAAAGACAGGAAAAATCGAGCGTGTCTGTGTTGTCAGAGAAAAACAGAAAAGCGGATACGGCCGCGTGCTGATCGAAGCCGCTGAGAAATGGCTGAAAGAATACGGTGTCGAGCACATCGTCATCACGAGCCAGGACCGCGCCGCAGGCTTTTATGAGAAATTAGGCTACAAACTGAATCCGGACGCTGACCTGTCGGTATACGACCACCATGCACCGAAGAAAGACGAAGAGCCGAAAAAGCTGAAGAAAAATCTTGGCTTTACCTGTGTACTGGTAGAAAAATACGTGTAAGAGAGGAAAAAAATCATGGGAAAATTATTTGACGTTTCACTGGTATTTTCATCCATACCAGAATTGCTGACAAAGCTGCCGATCACGCTGGAACTGGCCGTGGTTTCTATGCTGATCGGACTGGGACTGGGACTTGTGATGGCGATCATCAAAATGAAAAAAATCAGAGTGCTGACGCAGATTACGAATCTTCTGATTTCACTGCTCCGCGGCACGCCGGTCATCGTACAGCTGTACGTTGCGTTCTTTGGTATTCCCATGATGTTCAAGGCAATCAACCAGCAGTTCGGAACGAATCTGGCGGTTGCCAATATTTCCGGTTTCGTCTATGCGATGATCGCTCTGGGACTGAACCAGTCGGGCTTTATGGCTGAGATTATCCGTTCGGCCCTGCAGTCCGTTGACCCGGGCCAGATCGAAGCAGCACATGCACTCGGCATGACGTATCCGCAGACACTGCGCCGCATCATTCTGCCGGAGGCCTTTGAGGTTGCGCTTCCGACCCTTGGAAACTCTTTTATCAGTATCATCAAAGGAACGTCTCTTGCCTTTACCTGCGCTGTTGTCGAGATTACCGCACAGGGCCAGATTATTGGAGGAAGAACGTATCGCTACTTTGAAGTTTACGTTTCACTGGCCATCATTTACTGGCTGGTAACGCTGGTGATCGAGCAGATCATCCGCGTAATTGAAAATAAAATCCGGATTCCGGACCAGGTAGAGCTGGCGTCCGCAAACGGGGAGGGTAAGAAAAATGATAAAAATTGATCATTTATCAAAAAATATAACGACAACGTGGTGCTCGACGACATCAGCCTCGAGATCAAACAGGGCGATGTTGTGGGAATCATCGGTCCTTCCGGAACCGGAAAATCAACGCTTCTGCGCTGCGTCAACCGCCTTGAGACACCGGAGAAGGGAACGGTGACGATCGGGGACAAGGTGATCGGCCTTTCCGAGCGGAAACCGAAAGAGCTTCTGTATTTAAGACAGAACACAGGAATGGTGTTCCAGCGGTTCAATCTGTTTGAGAAGAAAACCGCACTGGAAAATGTGATGGAAGGCCTGATTGTTGTCAAGAAGATGAAAAAAGACGAGGCCAGAGCCATTGCATTAGAAGAACTGAAACTGGTCGGCATGGAAAAATGGGCAAACCACTATCCGAAACATATGTCCGGCGGACAGCAGCAGAGGGTGGCACTCGCAAGAGCTCTCGCCATGAAACCGCAGATTCTGCTGCTCGACGAGCCGACCTCAGCCCTTGACCCGGAGCTGGTTGGAGAGGTTCTGGATGTTATTAAAAAAGTTGCGGCACAGGGATATACAATGCTTCTGGTTTCCCATGAGATGAACTTTATCCGCCATGTGTCGAACCGTGTGATCTTCCTTGATAAAGGACACGTAGTAGAAGACGGAACACCGAAAGAAGTATTCGAGCATCCGCAGAATCAGAGAACACGGGAGTTCTTCAGCAAGATGCATATTATGGCGCAGCCTGAGTATGTTATTTAAATTGCGGACACAGCCAAAGAGCAGGAGAAAAGATTATGATAGATGAGAAAAGAATTGCTGATTTTTTTGCGGAGCTGGTATCTATCGATTCGCCGTCCTTAGAGGAGCGCGAGATGGCGGACACCTTAAAAATAAAATTCGCCGAAATCGGGGTTACGCTTACAGAAGATCATACGCAGGAGCAGACCGGCTCCAATGCGGGCAATCTGTTCGCGCGCATTCCGGGCAGCCTTGCAGGAGCCCCGGTTCTCTTTGCGGCCACATGGACACTGTTGAGCCTGCAAAAGGCAAAAAAGCCGTCTCCCATGAGGATGGAACCGTAACGAGCGACGGCACGACGGTTCTTGGCGCCGACGACCTCGCCGGTGTGACAGCCATCTATGAAGCTGTCCGCCACCTCATCGAGACCAAAATACCGCACCGCCCGATCGAAATCCTGATCTCGACTGGTGAGGAGCTGTACTGCAAAGGCGCAAATGCCTTTGACTACAGCCAGGTGCAGGCAAAAGAAGCATACGTTCTGGATTTAAGCGGCGCGATCGGTGCAGCCGCCTACGCGGCACCGACACTCGTTTCCTTCGCGGCGAAAATCCAGGGAAAAGCCGCCCACGCCGGTTTCCACCCGGAGGACGGCATCAACAGCATCCAGCGGCCGCCCACGCAATCGCACAGCTTCCGCAGGCCACGTGGATGAAAGTACCACTGCCAACATCGGAAAAATCGGCGGCGGCTCCGGTACCAACATCGTTTCGGAAAGCTGCGTGATCGAAGGCGAAATTCGAAGTCTGAACCACGAGACGGCGATGGAGCTTCTGGAAACATATTACAGAACCTTCCAGCAGGAAGCAGAGAAGATTGGTGCGAAGCTGGTCTGGGAAGAAAAGCTGAATATCCATGCGTATGAGACGCCGCTGACAAGCGATGCCGCAAGGCATTACGAGAGCGCCGTTGCAGAAGAAGGCCTGACCGCTGCATTCGAAAAAACTTTCGGCGGCAGCGACAACAACGTCTTTGCACAGCACGGCATCGAAGGGCTTGTCATCGCAACCTCGATGAATCAGGTACACAGCTGCGCCGAGTACACAAAAATCCCGGAAATAGCGCAGGTGGCGCGGATTGTGGCCAATCTTGCCGCACCGCAGGAAGCCTGAACAGATCCCGGACGAAAAAACAGAATACGTAAAAATCCCCAAAGCCCGTCGGCAGATGTGAAAACAAAAACCGGCGGACTTTTCCTGTTTCCGGCATGGCTTGCCACGCAGAGAAAAATAGTCTATAATAGGGAAAAGCTTCCGGTACATGCCGGAATTTAACACCAGTAGACAAGAAGTCCCCAGCTTCTAAAGCGGTGGATGAATTATTAAAAGAAACATAACGGCAGTGGCGGGCGGAGAAAAATCGGTATCCTCCACTGACATGAGGCAAGTCACAGTCGAACTATTTTCGGCATGTCAGACTCCGTGAAAATACCGACTGTGAGTTGAAACAAGAATAAAAGAGGAGAAACAATGATACAGACACCAATTCAGAAACTGGAATTTCCAAACGACAGAGGCGTCCGCCTGTACTGCAAGCGGGAGGATCTTCTTCCGTTTTCCTTAGGCGGAAACAAAGTCCGCATCGGACGTGCTTTTTTCCAGGATATGCAGGAGAAAAACAAAGACTGCATGATCATCTACGGAAACAGCAGATCCAACCTCTGCCGCGTGCTGGCCAATCTGTGCTGTGCCGAGAAAATTCCATGCTATATGATCTGTTCTTCCGAAGAAAACGAGGAACAACCGATCGAAACCAACAACAGCCGTCTGATGAAATGGCTCGGAGCCGAAGTCATTCCGTGCAGAAAAACAGAGATTGCACAGACCGTCGAGCAGACGATGAACCGTTTGACAGAAGAGGGATATCACCCATATTATATTTTCGGGGATAAATTCGGAACGGGCAATGAAGGCACACCGGTACAGGCCTACGTGGACGGCTACCGCGAGATTCTTGCGTGGGAGAAAGAACAGAACATTTCTTTTTCTCATATCTTTGCAGCATCCGGAACCGGCTCGACCAGTGCGGCCTGGTAAGCGGAAAACTGCTCGAGCAGGGAACGGAGCAGATCATCGGCCTTTCGATTTCATCCCGCGAGTACGACCGAGCCATCCGCATCATGGAGAGCGGCATTTCCGATTATTTTGCGAAGAATCATCTCGTGCTGCCGGAAGGATGGGAGAGTGAACTTCATCTGGAAATGGGATACCGCCAGGGCGGATACGGCCAGTACGATGAGCGGATTTTACAGGTGATCCGGGAAGAGTTCTGCCGGAACGGCCTTCCGCTGGATCCGACGTACACCGGAAAGGCATTCTGGGGAATGAAGCAGTACATAGAAGAACATCAGTTACAGGACTGCGATGTGCTTTTTATCCATACCGGAGGCACGCCGCTGTTCTATGACTGCATTCTGAACGATACCGATGGAGGAAAAAAATGAAACTGATTTCAATAGTCATCCCATGCTACAATTCCGAGGCAACGATCCGGAAAGTTGTAGAGATGGTGATGGAAGAATTCAAGAAAATGGACGGATATGACTGCGAATTTGTCCTGGTGAACGACGGTTCCCCGAAAGACAATACGTATGGGGAGATCAAGAAGCTCGGTGAGCAGTATCAGAATGTCAAGGGCATCAACCTGCTGCGCAATTTCGGCCAGCACAATGCGCTGATGGCGGCACTCCACTACACCGAAGGAGATTTTATTCTCGGCATGGACGATGACATGCAGACACATCCGTCCCAGATCAGCAAACTGATCCACAAGATGGAAGAAGGATACGATCTGGTTTACGGCTGCTATCCGAAACGGAAAAATTCGTTCCTGAAAAATGTCACCAGCAAACTGAACGAAGTTTCCTCCCGGATTCTTCTCGGACGGCCAAAAGACATCGTTTCCAGCAATTTCTGGATGATTACCCGCCAGATCAAGGACGAGGTGGTAAAATACGACAGCTTCAATCCCTATATTGACGGCATTTTCTACCGCACGACACACAAAATCGGAAATGTAGAGGTGGAGCATTTCAAACGTGCAGTGGGAACTTCCAACTATACGTTAAAGAAATTGATCAAATTGTGGCTTGCCTACTGGAACTATTCTGTAATTCCGCTTCGCATATCGTCCGTTCTCGGCGGAGTTTCTGCAGCCGGCGGTTTTCTGGCAGCCATCATGATTGCCATCCGAAAGCTCATCAATCCGACCGTGATGGTTGGCTGGTCTTCGACGATCTGCGCCATCGTTGTTTTTTCCGGATTGATTCTGATGGTGCTCGGCATCATCGGAGAATACCTCGGAAAGATGATTCTGATTCTGAACCGCACGCCGCAGTATATTGTGCGGGAAACCATTAACGTATCTGATGAGGAAGAAAAAAAGTGAAAAAAATCATGATTTTAGGTGCCGGTATTTACCAGGTGCCGCTGATCCGGACTGCACGCAGAATGGGTCTTTACACGATCGTAGTGAGTATTCCCGGCGATTATCCGGGTTTTGCACTTGCAGATAAAATTTATGAACTGAATACGCGGGATAAAGAAGCGATTCTTGCGGCGGCGGAAAAAGAACAGATCGACGGAATTTGTACATCGGGAACCGATGTGGCCGTCAGCACAATCGGCTATGTCTGTGAAAAGATGCATCTGTCCGGCATTCCGTATGAGGCGGCGGAAATTCTGACCGATAAGGCAAAGATGAAAGACGCATTCCGGCAGGGCGGCGTTTCCGCGGCAGACGGGATGCGGGTAAGAAGCGCAGAGGAGGCACAAAAAGCCGCAGAACAGCTTGGATACCCGGTTGTCGTAAAACGGGTGGACAGTTCAGGAAGCCGCGGAATTACCGTGGTGGAGCATTCCGGACAGATCGAAGAAGCGTATGAAAATGCGAGAAACGGTTCGGCAAGAGATTATGTGCTGGTTGAAAAATTCCTCCGCGGAACGGAGATCGGCGTGGATGGATTTGTGCAGAACCACAAACTGGTCTTTCTGGCACCGCACACGAAATTTGTATACCGCGGTGCACACACGACCGTTCCGGTCGGCCACGCATTTCCGTATGGATGCAGCGGGGCACTGCGGGAAGAAATTGCCCGCCAGATGCAGCTGGCCGTCACCGCATCCGGTGCCGATCAGTGCTCCGTCAATGCGGATGTCTTTGTGGACGGAGAGAAGGTCTGGATCATTGAAATGGGCGGAAGAACCGGGGCAACCTGCATTCCGGAACTGATTTCAACGTATTACGGATTTGATTTTTATGAGCAGATGATCAAAAGCGCCTCGGGGAAGAAACGGATTTTCAGCAGACGGAAAGCTGCCCGTGCATGGCAAAACTGCTGCTGAGTCCGGTAAGCGGAACCATCACACAAATCGACCGGGATCAGGTCGAACGTCTGCGTCAGGAAGGGCTGGAGCTTGTCCTGGATTATCCGGAGGGGCATGAAGTTTCTGCCATGGCAGATGGAACTGACCGGATCGGCCATGTGATTGTAAAGACGGACCGGGAAGCGGAACTGGATGAGCAGATGAAGCGGGTGTACCGCTGTATCTGGATTGATGGAAAAAATCTGGAGACAATCTGGGAAGAGAAAACAGCAAAATAAAAAACCCGGAATCTTTTCAAGACCTCAGAAGAGGAGCGAAAGGATTCCGGGTTTTGCGTTGCCAGGCATATCAATATCCGGTGGACCAATTTTGATTACACTGTTTTTACAGGCTTTATCATCATCCGATAGTAGACTGGAATCAGCAGTGCAATTGCACCGAACCAGGCAAGCGGGCTTGCGATGCAGACGGCAGTGTAGCCTAAGAAGCGTGACAGCCAGACGGTAGCAGCAAGACGCATCACAAGCTCGATCATGCATGCGGCAAACGGTGCGCGTCCGTTCTGCATACTCTGAATCGAGGTGCGGTAGACGCGAGAAGGCCGAGCAGGAAGTAGAACGGCGCTTCGATCGTCAGGAATGCATCGGAGTAATGGTAAGAATCCGTGATTTCGCTCGAAAAGCTTGGTGAGCAGGTGCATCTGTCCCGCGAGGTCTGCTGCCGCCGCTTCCGGAAAATGACGGGAAAGACGGTGACGCAGTATCTCGAGGAATATCGTGTGTCCAAAAGCCTGCCGCTCGTCGAAAGCGGCTTTTTGCCACGAAAAATATGTTACATCTGTTTGATTGCCTGCAGCATTTCAAGATCCGAAGCAGTCACCTTGATATTGGAAACCATCGTTCGGCCGTCCGGTTTTTTCACCGTGACTTCGAGAATCGTTCCCTCCTCGATCTGCGAGGATGCGAGATCGCTCATGAATTTTACGAACTTCGGGTGGTTTTGGGCGAAACGGTTTCTCAGATTTTTTAATTCCATTAACTTTATTGGGTTAAATGCCATTCTTTTTTCTGTCCTTTCTATTCGAAACTTCTTTCGAAACATGAAAGTATTGTAACATGGAAAAGAAAAAATGCAAGCGGATAAAAAGAGAAAAGACAGAGATACTGGGAATAAGAGAAAAGATTCTCAATTAGAATGGGAGAAAACGAATGAAAGCGAAGAAGTATCTGCTGTTTTTTCTTTTGGGCTACTGTATTTATATTGCCATCGAAGTCACTTACCGCGGTTACAGCTTCCGCCTGATGGGCATTGCCGGAGGACTGTCCCTTGCAGGAATCGGAATGCTGGAAGACGCCGGGCTGCGCCGCTTTCCGCTGGCGTTTCAGATGATGGTATCTGCGGTTCTGATCACGGCCATCGAACTGTATTCGGGAATGTTTTCCCTGCGGGTGCTGCATTACCGTATGTGGGACTACAGTGCGCTGCCGTTTTCCTTCTGCGATGGCTGATCTGCCCGTGGTTTTTCGGGATCTGGTATCTGCTCTCGGCAGTGGGAATTTTTCTCACAGATTATGTGAGCTATTATATTTTCCACGAGGGGACGCACCCGATGTATCGAAAGAAGAAAAAGGGTTGTGCCGAGGGTGAGTTCGTTATAAAATAAGAAAAAACAACCCAGGCAGGAGGTCCTCATGGAAAACGAAAAAAATTATCTGGAATATCTCGCAGAATTGTACCCGACCATCGAAAAAGCAGCGACCGAAATCATCAATCTGCAGTCCGTTATCAACCTTCCCAAAGGCACGGAGCATTTCCTTTCGGATATTCATGGCGAATACGAAGCCTTTTCTCATGTACTCCGCAACGGTTCCGGTGCCGTGCGAAAGAAGATTGACGATGTCTTCGGCCACACGCTCGGTATTTCGGAAAAACGTGCGCTTGCAACCCTTATCTATTACCCGAGAGAGCGCCTGGAGATGGAGAAAAAGCAGCAGGAGGATATCGATGACTGGTACAAGGTCATGCTGTACCGCCTGATCGACGTCTGCAAAATCGTTTCTTCCAAATACACCCGCGCCAAAGTGCGGAAAGCCCTGCCGGCGGATTATGGCTATATCATCGAGGAGCTGATCACCGAAAAGCCGGAGGTGCTCGATAAAGAAGCATACTACGAGGCGATCATCCAGACCATCCTCGAAATCGGCAGCGCCGAAAACTTCATCATCGCCGTGGCAGAGCTGATTCAGCGGCTCGTTGTCGATCATCTCCACATCATCGGCGACATCTTTGACCGCGGTCCGGAGCCGTATAAAATCATGGACTGCCTGATGAATTACCATTCCCTCGATATCCAGTGGGGCAACCACGATGTGCTCTGGATGGGCGCTGCGACCGGCCAGCCGGCGTGCGTGGCCAGCACGATCCGCATCTGCCTCCACTACGGCAATCTCGATGTGCTGGAGGACGGCTACGGCATCAATATGCTTCCGCTTGCCACCTTTGCTCTCGAGACGTACGGCGATGATCCGTGCGAATGCTTTGCCGCAAAAGGCGGCGAGGACAGCGGAAATTCCCAGCAGATGCTGGAGCGCCGCATGCACAAGGCCATCACCGTAATGCAGTTAAAGCTCGAGAACCGTCTGATCCGTGAGAACCCAGAGTATGGCATGGAAAACCGCCGTCTGCTGGAAAAGATCGATTACCAGAACGGAACGGTGACGATTGGGGAGAAAACATATGCTCTGCGCGACAAGAGCTTTCCGACGATCGACCCGGCGCATCCGGACGAGCTGACAGAAAAAGAGGCAGAAGTGCTCGATAAGCTGATCTTCGCCTTCCGAAACAGCGAAAAACTGCAGGCGCACGTCGATTTCCTGCTCAAAAAAGGAAGCCTCTACCGCGTCTACAATGGAAATCTGCTGTACCACGGCTGCATGCCGATGAATGAGGACGGCACCTTAAAAGAGGTACAGGTCGACGGAAAGAAATACAAGGGAAAAGCACTGTACGATATCCTCGAGCACAACGTGCGCCGCGCATTTGTAAGCCGCGATCCGAAAAAACGGGAGCAGGGCCGCAATACGCTGTGGTATCTGTGGACCGCGCCGAATTCCCCGCTGTACGGCCGCGACAAGATGACAACATTTGAGCGGTATTTCCTCGCAGAAAAAGAGACCTGGACCGAGGTGAAAAACGCGTATTACCGCCTGATCGAGAAAGAGGAGACGGCGGACCGGATCTTACAGGAGTTCGGGCTTGCCGGTGAAAATGTACATATTATCAACGGCCACGTCCCGGTACACCAGAGTGCCGGTGAAAGCCCGGTCAAATGCGGCGGCAAGGTGCTGATCATCGACGGCGGCTTCTGCAGGGCGTACCACAAAGAAACCGGCATCGCGGGTTACACGCTGATTTACAACTCGTACGGCCTCAGCCTCACCGCGCACGAGCCGTTTGAATCGACGGAAAAAGCAATCCGGGAGGAGAAGGATATTGTCTCCCGCCAGGTGGCGGTGCGGTACAACATGAAGCGCCAGTTAGTCGGCGATACGGATCAGGGACGGCAGATCCGGCAGCGCATCCGTGAATTAAAGGAACTGATCGAGGCGTACCGCACGGCTCAGTTAAAAGAGCTTCTTTAAATCAAGGGTTTTCAACTGCGCCGGAAAATGGTATAATCAAAACAGTGTGCGCAGATGGAAACACTGTGCGCTGGAACAGATGGAAAGAAGGAAGAAACATATGAGGCATGGATTGCCAGGATGACAGAAGATAACATAGATCAGAGCGCGATCGAAAAAGCAGGAGAGATTCTGAAAAACGGCGGTCTGGCGGCATTCCCGACCGAGACCGTATATGGTCTTGGCGGAAATGCGCTGGATGCCAAAGCTTCCGAGAAAATTTATGCGGCAAAGGGCCGTCCGTCGGACAACCCGCTGATCGTCCACATCGGAAGAATGGAGGACCTCGAAACCGTAGCGGCAAACGTGCCGGAGAGTGCACGCAAACTGGCAGCCGCATGCTGGCCGGGACCGCTGACGATGATTTTTGAGAAAACAAATGCCGTTCCGCTCGAAACGACGGGAGGCCTTACCTCCGTAGCCGTGCGCTATCCGAGCAACAAAGTGGCAAACGCACTGATCTTAGCCGGAGGCGGCTTCATCGCAGCGCCGAGCGCCAATACATCAGGCCGGCCGAGCCCGACGAAAGCCGAGCATGTGATCGAGGATCTTGGGGACAAAATTGACTGTATCATCGACGGAGGAGACGCCGAGATCGGCCTCGAATCCACTATCGTCGATTTTACAGAGGAGATTCCGACGATTCTCCGCCCGGGCTATTACAACAAAGAGATGCTGGAAAAAGTGCTTGGAACCGTGCGTGTCGATCCGGGAATCCTTGCGGAGGACAGCCATGTGCGTCCGAAGGCACCGGGCATGCGCTACAAACATTATGCGCCGAAGGCAGACCTTACGATTATCCAGGGCGAGATGGAACGGGTGATTCCGGAAATCAACCGCCTTGCCGCAGAACAGGAAAAGGCAGGAAAGAAAGTGGGCGTAATCTGCACCGATGAGACACGGGAGCAGTACACCACAGGAGATATCAAGAGCATCGGGCTGCGCGCCGAAGATGAGACGATCGCGCATCACCTGTTTGCGATTCTGCGCGACTTCGATGAGGACGGCGTGGAAGTGATTTATTCCGAGGCTTTCGACACCCCGCGTATGGGGCAGGCGATCATGAACCGCCTGTTAAAAGCCGCAGGCCACAAAGTAGCAGAGGTATAACAGTGAAACATTACAGCAGGATTTTATTTGTGGACGCGGACGATACCGCGCGCGCACCGATGGCGAAGGCGATTCTGCAGAGCAAAGAGCTTCCGTGGCCGATGGAAATTGGTTCCCGCGGGCTTGTCGTTCTGTTTCCGCAGCCGGTCAACCAGAAGGTAGAGGCAGTGCTTGCGCGCAACGGGCTTTCGGCCAAAGACCACACCACCACACCGCTTACCGCGGAGGACATCAACGACGACACGCTGCTTCTTGTGATGGAGGACAGTCAGAGGGAAAAGATCCGTGAGGACTTCCCGGATGCGCCCCATCTGCAGACGATCGCCGGATTTCTGCGGCTGGCAGGAGACATCCCCGCCCTTTACGGGGAACCGCTTACCGAATACGGAAAATGTTATGAAGCGCTGGAATTCCTGATTGAAGGTGTTCTTGCGCGGCTGAAAGAGGAGGAAGAACAATGATAGCTTTAGGATGCGACCACGGCGGATATGAGCTGATGCAGGAGGTAAAAGCATATCTGGACAAACAGGGACTGGAATATCAGGACTTCGGATGCTACAGCAACGAGGCAGTTGATTATCCGGTTTACGCCAGAAAAGTAGGCCATGCGATCCAGAACGGAACGTGTGATAAGGGAATCCTGATCTGCGGAACCGGAATCGGCATTTCTATCACGGCAAACAAAATGGAAGGAATCCGTGCAGCACTCTGCACCGACTGCTTCTGCGCAGAGGCAACCCGCCTGCACAACGATGCCAACGTACTGGCGATGGGAGGACGCGTTGTAGGCCCTGGCCTTGCAATCAAAATCGTAGAAACCTTCCTGAACACTCCATTTTCCGGAGAAGAGCGTCACGAACGCCGTATTCACTTGATTGAGCATGAAGGCGAAAATGAATAAATTTTAAACAAAACAAAGGAGAAGGGAAAATGGCAAGAACAGTCATCATGATCACCCGCTGATCCAGCACAAAATCGGTATTATCAGAAAGAAAGACACAAGCTCCAAGGAGTTCCGCGAGATGATCAGCGAGATTGCAATGCTGATGTGCTACGAGGCAACCAGAGAGCTGCCGCTCACAGACGTTGAAATTGAAACCCCGATCTGCAAAACAACCGTAAAAGAGCTCGAAGGAAAGAAAATGGCAGTTGTGCCGATCCTCCGTGCCGGTCTTGGTATGGTAGAAGGTATGCTGGCTATGATTCCGGCAGCAAAAATCGGACACATCGGTCTGTACCGTGATCCGGAAACCCTGGCACCGGTTGAGTATTACTGCAAACTTCCGTCAGACATCGCAAGCCGTGAAGTATTTGTAACCGACCCGATGCTGGCAACCGGCGGTTCTGCAACGGCAGCCATCACCATGCTGAAAGAAAAAGGCGCAAAGAAGATCCACTTCATGTGCATCATCGCATCTCCGGAAGGAATCGAGAAAATGCATGAGGTTCACCCGGATGTCGATGTTTTCGTCGGAGCACTGGATGACCATCTGAACGAGCACGGCTACATTGTACCAGGCCTCGGCGATGCTGGAGACCGTATCTTCGGTACGAAATAAGAGCGGAAGCAAAGTACGTTAAGAAACACAGGGGAAATGGGTATGAGCGATAAACGAGAGGATTATATTTCCTGGGATGAATATTTCATGGCAGTTGCCCAGCTTGCCGGTATGCGCTCGAAGGATCCGCACACCCAGGTGGGAGCCTGCATTGTGAGCGAGGACAACAAGATTCTGTCCATGGGATACAACGGTTTCCCGAAAGGCTGCTCGGACGACGAGTTCCCGTGGGGAAAGACAAGTGAAAATCCGCTGGAAAACAAGTATCTTTACACAACGCACAGTGAACTGAACGCCATCCTGAATTACCGCGGTGGAAGCCTCGAGGGAGCCAAGCTGTATGTGACATTGTTCCCATGCAACGAGTGCTGCAAGGCGATTATCCAGGCGGGAATCAAAACGGTGATCTACGACTGCGACAAGTACGCGGACACCCCGTCCGTGATCGCATCGAAACGGATGATGAAGGCGTCCGGAGTCACTTTTCAGAAATACCACCGCACAGGGCGGGAAATTACCATGTCCCTGTAGCAGAAAGGATAATAGAAGGAGCGCGCCTGAACGAACAGAAAGTTCAGACGCGCTTCGTCTGTATACACGAAAAGACAAGAAACGGGAGGGCACCATGGAGAGCAATTTCGAATGGATTACGGCAAACGGGGATATCGGCATCCGCTTTTTCCACAGCATCGACGACGGCGGCTACAGCAACCCGCCGCACTGGCACAACGATCTGGAGATCATTTATCTTCTGGAAGGCCGTCTGAAAGTGCGTTTCGGTGACGGCGGCGAGCGGCAGATCGGGGCAGATGAACTTCTCGTCATCAACTCCGGCACGATCCATGCCGTGACAGCTATCCGAATCAGGCCATCGTCCTGCAGGTTCCGTACGAGATGCTGCTGCAGTACATGGAGCGTTACGATCATCTTTACTTTGTTGTGGATGAAAGACCGGCCAGTGAGGCGGAAAAACAAAAACTCGCAGAATTCAAAGCAGTTCTCCGGGAGATGGACGAGGTGTACGGTGCGCAGAAAGAAGGGTATCAGTTAAAATTCGACAGCCTTCTTCTTGAAGCGCTGTACCGCTTACTGGTGGACTATGCGGTGCGGATCGGAAAAGAACACATTCCGCAGAATCAGAAGGCCGTACAGCAGATCCGCGAGGTCATGCGGTATATTGAGGAGCATTACGCCAAAAAGCTGACGGTGGCGCAGGTCGCGGAGCACTTTGGTTATACGCCGAATTATCTGTCGAAGCTCCTGAAACGGTACCTCGGTCTGACGGCCTACCAGTATCTGTATGAAATCCGGCTCGATCGGATCTGCCGCGACCTGCAGCATCCCGAGGCGCGGATCATGGAACTTCTGCCGAAACACGGCTGCGAAAACTACAAGTCGGTGTCGCGTCTGTTTAAGGAGCGGTACGGCTGCAGCATGAAGGAAATGCAGAAGCGGTATGAAAAGGAAAAAGGAGACCGCCCGATGGGCCAGTGGGTAAGAATCAGAAAAGCGGAAATGCCCTAATTTTCTGCCGAAAAAGGCACTAAACAAGAAGAAGAGAGCATGGTATAGTGGAAGCATGAAACAGCGGATTTTCAGTAAATGCCGCAAAACATGTGAAAAATGGAGTGTGGAAAATGAAAGCAAAACAGATTACAACGTACCATGTAAAAGGGGAAGCAAAAACCTGGGAAAAAGCGCTGGCACCGGAAGACGAGTCCAAGAACGTAAAAATGATTGAGTCGAACGTCATCAACTGTATCCGGACTTTGCGTTCCAGACCATCGAGGCTTCGGCGGCGCATGACCGAGAGCAGCGCATACCTGCTGTCCCGTATGGATGAGGAAACACAGAATCAGGCATTACAGGATATTTTCGGACCGGACGGCCTTCATGCAAGATTTGTCCGCGTGCCGATCGACAGCTGTGACTATTCCCTTGAGGAGTATCAGGCAGTCGCAGACCCGATCGCAGACCCGGATCTGGCAACCTTCTCGATCGACCGCGACCGCAAATATGTCCTTCCGATGCTGAAAAAAGCCATCGAAATCTCCGCAGAGCCGATCAGTGTTCTGATGAGCCCGTGGTCTCCGCCGTATCAGTGGAAAACTGCACCGAAGATCGCAAAGAATGATGCTGCTGTTTACGGTGCAATGGGAATGCCGGTTCCGGAAGAGATTCCGCAGAGAAACCACGGCGGCAGCCTGAAACCGGAGTATTACGGAAGCTGGGCAAAATACGTCGTAAAATATCTGCAGGCATACCTCGATGAGGGAATCCCGGTGACGATGCTGAGCCTGCAGAACGAGACCGTAGCAGCTACCACCTGGGACAGCTGCGTATGGACACCGGAAGAGTCCAAAACCTACCTGAAAGATTATCTGTATCCGGAGATGAAAAAAGCAGGCCTGACGGACAAGATCGGCATCTTCATCTGGGATCACAACAAAGAGCGTATGATCGAGCACGTTCTGACCGTCCTTGACGAGGAGACCATGGACATGGTAGCCGGTATCGCATTCCACTGGTATTCCGGCGACCACTTCGAGGCTGTTGAGCTGATGAAACAGAAATACCCGGACAAAACCTTCATGCTTTCCGAGTGCTGTGCCTTCACATGCCGGGCAGAATCGGTTTTGGCGACGGTGGTTTCGGACCGGTGAACTTCCAGACACCAGAGTACGTCGATTACCTTGACGCCGCAGATTATGCACACGATATGATCGGAAACCTGAACGCCGGCATGAACCGCTGGATCGACTGGAACTTCCTCGTAGACAAAGACGGCGGCCCGCGCCACGTACCGATGGGATTCACCTCAGGTCTGATTGTGGATGATGATTTCCATTACCGCAAACCGATCATGTACCACTACATCGGCCATATTTCCAAATATATTGCTCCGGGTGCAAAACGCATCGGCTGGAGCAAATACGGAGCAAACCTGGATGTAACGGCCGCAGTCAATCCAGACGGAAGCTACGTTGTGATCCTGCTGAACCGCACAAAAGAGGATTCCGGCTGTTTCCTGCGTGTCAACGGACATATCATGCGTGTCGATCTTCCGGCAGAGACACTCAGCACGGTTGTAATCGAGAAATAAAAAGCAAAAATAAGAAAATGCCTTCTGTGCAGAATGGAAACAGTCTGCACAGAAGGCATTTTTGTAAGATACGATTTATTTTTGATCGGAATCGGAAGAATCTGAGTTTTCTCTTCGGTCGAAGGCTTTGCCGGTGTATACGGCGCATCAACCGGAGACTCTTCCGTGGTCAGCTTTGTCAGCGCTTTGCGCAGCCGGTAGCCCGGAAAGTGGAAGACTTCGGCCTCGTCGATCTTCTTTTTCTGATATGGGATCGCCTGTCTCGTTTCCGGATCAATGTGGTCCATGTGGAAGTAAAACGCATCGTCATCCGGCAGGTGATGTTTTTCAAGACGACGGTTGGCGAAGTTGCGGCAGACCGTGCAGATAATGGCACAGACCGGAACGCGATGATCATGCCAAAGACACCCCAGAAGCCGCCGCCGATCAGAATCGAGATGATGATAAGGAAGCTGGACACGCCGGTCGTCTCGCCGAGGATTTTCGGTCCTAAGAAGTTTCCGTCAAACTGCTGCAGGAGAACGACGAAAATCAGAAAATACAGTGCCTGCAGAGGGTCGATCAGAAGGATCAGCAGAAGACACGGAACGGCGCCGAGGAACGGGCCGAAAAACGGAATGATATTCGTCACACCGATGATTACGCTGACCAGCAGTGCGTACGGGGTGCCGATCAGGCTCGTCACAAGATAGCAGATGGCACCGATAATGATCGAATCGATGACTTTTCCAACGAGGAACCCGCTGAATTCCTGGTTCACATACTGGCAGTCGCGGATCACGGCATTTCCGTGATCCAGACCGAGCAGCGCGTAGACTGCTTTTTTCAGCTTGGCAATGTAGCTTTCCTTGTTGTACAGCATGTAGATCGCAACGATCGCGCCAAGCAGAATGTTTTTGAAAAACGTAACCATGTTGACGAGCTGTCCGGAGAGGTTCAGAAGGAACGTACGGAGCATCGGCATCAGGTCATTGGTCAGCCAGTTGGAAAGCTTTGCGGAGAACGTGGAGATGTACTGGTCTGCCGTCTGCTGCATCTCCGGGTAATTCGCCAGCACTTTTGTGGCAAAATCCTGAATGTTGTTTGCGTAGTTGGAGAAGTTGGAGACGATGTTTGTGATACTTGAGAACAGCTCCGGGATCAGGGTCGCAATGAGTCCGTACAGCGCGAAAAGCATGGAGACGTACGTCAGAAGAATCAAAAGCGCCCGCACAAGCTTTTTACAGCGTACCGACTGTGTTTTTCCGTGCCGGGCAAAGAGTCTGGCGATGATCCGCTGTTCTATGAAGTTAATGATCGGGCTGATCACATAGGCGAGAATCAGGGCTGCAATCAGGGGGGAGAGAATGTTGAGGACATTGTGAAAGGCGGTCCGCACAGAAGTCTGGTGGAAGAGCAGGTAGTAAAAAATCATGGACGCTGCAAGTACCAGAAAGGCAGTAACGCCGGCCCGGACATATTTTCGGTAACGATCCAGTTTCATAAAAATGTAAATCCCCTTTCGAATTTTATTAACCTCTATTATACACATGCAATCCCCAAAATACAACCGCAACCACACTTGCGGTAAAAAAAGGAAACTGCTATACTGGAAAAGCAGATTTAGAAAAAGGAGATAACAAATTTGAAGATAAAAATGCCGCCAAGCGTAAATATGGTAATCGATTCCCTGCATGCGAAAGGCTTCGAGGCGTACGCGGTCGGAGGCTGTGTGCGCGATACGATTCTTGCGCGGGAGCCGGACGACTGGGATATTACAACCTCTGCTTCCCCACAGCAGGTAAAAGAAATTTTTGACCGCACCGTGGATACGGGACTGGAGCACGGAACGGTAACAGTTCTGGCCGGAAGCGGCGCGCACGAGGTCACGACGTACCGCATCGACGGAGAGTATGAGGACGGCCGCCATCCGAAAGAAGTGGTCTTTACCTCCAGCCTCGCCGAGGATCTGCGCCGCCGTGATTTTACGATCAATGCGATGGCATACAACAACGAAGAGGGGCTTGTGGATCTGTTCGATGGAATCAGGGATTTACAGCGCAAAGTCATCCGCTGTGTCGGAAATCCGACCGAGCGGTTCAGTGAGGATGCACTGCGGATCCTGCGTGCCCTCCGCTTTTCCGCACAGCTCGGCTTCAAACTCGATCCGGCAACACTGGATGCCATCATAGCACTCGCGCCGACGCTTGAAAAAATCAGCGCTGAGCGGATCCGTGTGGAACTGAATAAACTGCTGATCTCGAAGCGGCCGGAGTACATGGAGGCCGTCTATGAGGCGGGTATTACAAAAATTGTGCTGCCGGAGTTTGATGAACTGATGAAAACGCCGCAGAACAATCCGCACCACTGCTATAATGTCGGTGAGCACACGATTGCCGCTCTGCAGCACGTTCCGGCAGATCCGATTCTGCGCTGGACGATGCTGCTCCACGACATTGCAAAACCGGCGTGCCGCACAACGGATGAGGCTGGCATCGATCATTTTAAAGGCCACGCACCGGCGGGGGAGAAAATGGCGAAAGCGATTCTGCGCCGTCTGAAATTCGACAACGAAACCATCCGCCAGGTCGCAGCATTGATCCGCTGGCATGACTGCCGCATGGCTCCGGAGAAACCGGTGATCCGCCGTATTCTGAACAAACTCGGCCAGGAGCTGTTCGGAAAACTGATGATCGTGCAGGAAGCCGATACGATGGCCAAAAGCCTGTACCAGCGGGAGGAAACCCTGGAACGGATCGGAAAGGTAAGGGAGTGCGTCAGAGAAATTCTCGATAACGGCGACTGCTTTACGTTGAAAACGCTGGCCGTTTCCGGCAAAGATCTGATGGAACTCGGTGTCCCGAAAGGCCCGAAAATCGGCGAATGCCTGAACGCGGCGCTGGAAGAAGTGATGAAAGATCCGGCGAAGAATACAAAAGAATACCTGACAGAGTACGTAAAAACACTGCTGTAAAGCCAAAACGGCAAACAAGAGAGCCGGGGACAGAACAATCCGTCCCCGGCTCTCTTTTGTTTTTTGCTGGTTTTATGCGTTCAGATCACGCAGCAGATCCGCATACCAGCAGAACACATGGGCAATGCGGTACAGTTCGCTCTCCTTGGAGACGGTGCGCCACAGCTCTTTATAGCTGTGCAGCCACCGTTCGAGATCTCCGGCGAGTGCAAAACAGTCTTCTTTCTCCGGCAGAGTGCCTCGGAAAGAAGGGAAGCGCGCAGGAACGGCAGCAGGCGGTTCAGCACTTTCAGGCCGTCTGCGGCGAGCAGGTACGCATAGATCATCGGACGGTTCTCCGGGCGGACGGTGCCGGCTTTCTCATACAGAACGGCGCAGAGCGCGTCGATTGAAGCATTTGCTGCATCCGCATCGCCTTCCGCGCAGGAGCGGAGCAGTTCGGCAGCCTCTTCTTTGTCCTGATGCAGTTCGAGTGCTTCCTGTACCATAACGGCAGTGCGCCACGGATACGCATCCTGATGGCAGAGAAGATCGAGCACGGAAACGAGTTTTCCGGAAGCATCACCAAATTCCAGCACGGAAATCTGGCGGTTGATTTCCTCCTCCGGCAGAATGTCTGCATTCCAGGAGAACGCCGCGCCGTAGATCATGCCGATGCGGGAGAAGTCCGGGTGATTGATGTGGCCGTAATCGCCCCAGTCAGTGTTCAGAAGTCCCATTGCATGGCGTTCATGGCCGTAGCGCGCCATTCTGGAAATGTTTTCATACGCCTCATGATACTTGTTGATGAGCTGGTTCCATCCCTGTACGCCAGGGCATACATACAGATGCTCGGCACCGGAATTGGCAAGGCGGGTCAGACGCTCCGATGAAACATTTGACGCATAATCAGTGGAGGCAGATCAGGTTCTTCGGCAGGAGATGGTAAACTTCCGGCTCCTGGCTGATGACATCACTCCAGAACATCGGCGTGCGGCCGGATTCAGTGATATAGTTGGCAAGCTCTGTCACAAACTCGGTGTAGATGACGGTGGTTCCCTTTTCCTCGGCGAGTGCGCGGGAAGCCCTTTTCCAAGGTCAAACGTTTCATCCGCGCAGAGATTGAAATACTTCGAGGAGAAGAGCTGCATATATTCGGAAAGAATGTGTTTGGCAAGGGAGAGGCTCTCCGGGTTTGTGATATCGAGCGTATGGTGCGCCTGGCGGTCATAGAAGGAGAACGGAGCCGAAGCAGAGCCTTCCAGTTCGCACAGATGTGCATACGATTTCGTGCAGAGCAGCTTGTACAGATGGCCGAAGCTTGCAAGCGACGGAACGAGATCAATGCCAAGTCCCTTGCAGTAGCGGTCCAGCTCGAGGATGTCCTCTGCAGTGAGCGGCGTATCGTCGCGCCACATCTCGGTCAGATCGTCGAAGAGATAGCTGTGCTCGATGTAGAGCTGAAGCTGATTGATTTTATAGAAGCTCAAGGTGTCGGCAAGCTGTTTCAGATAGGAAAGCGTCGGAACACGTCCGCGGGTCGCATCGTGGTAGAAGCCGCGGTTTTCCATGGCCGGTTTGTCGGAGATCAGGACGGTTGGAAGAACAGCACCTGCCTGGCGGATCATCTGACGGAGTGTCTGCACGCCGTAGAGAACGCCGCTTTCCAGAGATCCGCAGATCGTGATGTTTTCCGGTGTGACAGCGAGGGTATAAGCCTCACGGGATAATTCCGGAGAGGCAGTCAGATAGATCAGGTGTGATCCCACCGGCTGATGACGGCGGCAGATGGCAGGACGGAATCCCGTCTGTGTCTCAATCTCCTGCTGCAGAAGCTGTGCTGCAGAAAAAAGCTCAGCCGGGCTCTCGGAGTCGAGAAAAATGCGGCTGTCATAGTGAATTGTAAAGGTGCCCTCTCCGTAGGAAAGGGAAGATGGCTGTGGTAAGAAAATCATAAAAACCCTCCTTAAAATAAAATGATTTTAGAGAACCCCATAACAGGTGTTTTCACCCTGTCAAGTTTGGAATATTTTACCATGCGGTGAAATTAAAAACAATAAAATAAGAGAAAAAGAAAATACTTTTAACATTGCTTTTGGGATGAAAGAAAAAACAGAAACCAGTATGCATGGAATAGGGCGGATACGCATACATTGAATCGTGACCCCAAAAACGATCACAACAGGGAAAGGAGTCAGGCTCTTGTATGATTATGGATTGAGTGTGCTGTCCCATTACGGTCTTACGGCTTCCGGCACAATGCGGGTGCGGGGCGCTTTATTGTGCCACACCGAACAGGGGGATAAGCTGATCAGCGAGTTCGGGACGGCGGCGGAAAAACTGGAGCAGCGGTATCTTCTACAGTGCCGCATCACGGAGTCGGGGCTCCTGCGGTGCGATCAGATTCTGCGGAACGAAGAGGGAGCGCTTGCAACGCGCGGGGACGACGGAGGAACGTACATTGTGCGGAACTGGTACCGGGCCGGGAATGTGAGACGGGAAACAGTGAGGATCTTATCCGCGCCTCGGACGCGCTGGCGCGGTTACATACGGCAGCTCATCTGCCGGTGAAAATGGAATACCGGAGGGAATCCCTCGTGGAGGAGTGCATCCGCCACAATGTGGAAATTCGAAAGATCCGAAAGTATTTGCAGACAAAAAAGAAGAAAAATGAGTTCGAAAAACTGCTGCTGGCAAGCGCCGGTCCGTATCTGGAACAGGGAGAGCGGGCGGCCGCGGAAATGAAAGCTTCTTCCTATGAAAAACTGCGGCAGCGGGCGGACGAAGAAGGCGCCGTCTGCACGGGGAATTCAGCCAGCACAATATTCTGCTGGAAAACGGCAGAGGCGAAACGGCGGTCAATTTCGACAAGTGGAACTTCGATCTCCAGGTGGCAGATCTTGGCTATTTTATGCGGAAAATTCTGGAAAAACACGGCTGGAGCGAGCGCGCGGCAGAACGGATCTTAAACGCCTACAGCGCCAGACGGCCGCTCGATGAGGGGGAAATCGAGACACTCCGCCTCTATCTTTCCTATCCGTGGAAATACTGGAAACTGGCAAACCGCTACTACGGAAGCAGAAAATCGTGGATATCCGGGCGGAATACGGAGAAACTAAAAACACTCAATGCGCAGCAGGCAGACTGGCTGCGGTTTGTTAAGGGATCCTTCTTTTAACCGTGCGGTGGAAAAGAGTCTGTTTTTGGCAGAAATCGCCATAAAACCGCTGGTATGGGGGACTTTTTTCTTGACAAGAGAGACGCATTAGTATATAAATATATACAGCTACGCGAAAAAGCCGGTCAACGTAACAGACTGATCATCCGGAAGAAAAACAGCCGGCAGGGCAGGTCGTGTGTATCAGCGGGCCCGCGTATCATGTAAAAAACAAATGTAAGATACAGGAGGAGTAAAACTCATGAACAAAACAGAATTAGTTGCAGCTATGGCTGAGCAGACAAATTTATCCAAAAAAGATGCAGAGGCTGCTTTAAAAGCATTTATCGATGTAGTATCTGAAGAATTAAAGAAAGGTGAGAAAGTTCAGCTGGTAGGCTTTGGTACCTTCGAAGTGTCCGAAAGAGCAGCAAGAGAAGGAAGAAATCCGCAGACTGGCGAGACCATGGAAATCAAAGCTTCCAAAACTCCGAAATTCAAAGCAGGAAAAGCTTTAAAGGACATGATGAACTAAGTAAAAATCTATGCGCTTAGATAAATTTTTAAAAGTATCAAGACTGATCAAGCGGCGTACCGTAGCCAATGAAGCCTGTGATGCAGGCCGTGTCCTCGTCAATGACAGACCGGCAAAAGCATCCGCACAGGTCAAGGCAGGAGATGTACTGGAAATTCAGTTCGGAAGTAAATCCGTCAGGTAGAAGTGCTGAATGTGCAGGAAACCGTGAAAAAAGAAGAAGCACAGGAGCTTTACCGCTACTTATAAGAAGTGCGGCAGGATTCATGTGCAGCGAATAAAAAGAGAAAACCTTCATATAATGGGTGTATAGACCATTGTATGGAGGTTTTTTGCATGGGGGAGATGAACGAACAGGTGCACCGCCTTTTGCTGGAACAGCGGAAAACACTTTCTCTTGGCGGCGTGCAGGATGTGAAAAGCTTTGATGAGAACGAAGTTCTGCTCGTGACCGTCTGCGGTGTTCTTACCATCCGCGGAAAAGAGCTGCATGTGGGCCGCCTGGAGCTGGAAAAGGGAGAGGCGGATATCGAAGGCAGCATCGACAGCCTGGTCTATACGGAACATGGGCCGCTGCAGAAGAAGGGGTCTGCGCTTGCGCGGCTGTTCCGGTAAAAATGAGTGCGTATGTCACCCGGGAGCTGATTCTGCTCGCCTGTTCCATCTGGCAGGGGGCAGTCCTGGGGTTCTGGTACGATCTGATCAAGACAGCGCGGAAATTGATCCGCCACAGCCATGCGGCGGTATCTGCAGAGGACCTCTGCTACTGGATTGCGGCAGCGCTGTATCTGTTTGTACGGATTTACGGAGAGAACAGCGGCATTCTCCGTGGGTATCTGTTTGGCGGCATCCTTGGGGGCGCTGCATTGTACCACGCATCGTTTGGACGCTTTCTTCCGGAACTTCTGGCAAAGGGAATCAAAAAAGCAGGGCGAATCCTCGCTTTTCCAGGAAAATGGCTGGTAAAAAGTATGAAAAAACGGAGAAAAAGGTTGAAATTTCATGGGGAGAACGGTAAGATGTAACTACACATGTAAGAACAAAAGAAACAAGTCTGCGGACGAAAAACAACAGATAGTTTGGCTGCAGATGGTTGGAAAATAGAAAGCAAGGGTAAAGAAAAGAATGAAAGAAAGGGAAGAAAAGAATTCTGGCCGAAAGAAAAAAGTCAGAAAGAAGAGCCGTACAACAGAGTTCTCAATTACCATAGTCCTATGCTGCCTGGTTGCAGTCCTTACCGTAAAGGGAATCAGCCTTCAGCAGAAGGTCAATGCAAATGCATCCCGTCTTTCCAGTCTGGACAGCCAGATTGAAGAGGAGAAGCAGCGCACCGATGATATTACCGCCTTGAAAGAATACATGCAGACCGATGAGTACATAGAAAAAACGGCAAGAGAAAAACTTGGCATGGTAAAGGATAATGAGATTTTATTTAAAGAATCCCAGTCGAAATAAACAAAACAGATAAAGAAAGGGCATGATTTCGCAGTCCCCTTTGAAGTCCAGAACAAAGAGAGGAGGAGCGGAACATGCCGGAGTGGATCATTGCCATGTTCCTGATCGGCGCATTGCTGTCAGCAGGGGACATGGCTAAAATTTTTTTGGAAGCCAGAAGAAGCCGCCGGGAAGCGGCCGTCTATGACAATCATCCGCAGAAACTGCAGATGGAGCACTACGCCGATTCGTTCCGCGTTCTGGCAGAGAGCTTTTACCAGATGCCGTCAAAAAGTGTGATGCCGGAGACGGGCCGGGTGGACAAGATTCTGGAAAAAGAACAGCAGGAAGTCTGTAGCCGCTGTGCGAAGGCGTCGTGGTGCTGGGAGCAGTACGGAAACCTGACGCGCGAGCGGTGCCAGGAACTTCTTCAGACAATCGCCGACGGGGATGAGGACGAGATCAGCCGTGCAAAAGGCGAATGGAACGCCTCCTGCCTGAACGGCTCCCGCTTTCTGGAACTGTTCTGGAACCGCTACCAGCAGGAACGCCAGACGGCGCTCTGGTCGGGGCGTGTGGCGGAGAGCCGCCGCGTGGTGGCAGAACAGTTAAGTGAAGTCGCCGGGATTATGGACCGCGCCGCGTGTGATCTGTACAGCCTCAACAGTCTGCCGGATGAGCTCTCGGAAAAAATCTGCCGCCAGATGAAGAAAAACGGGGCTTTCGTCCAGAAAATCTGGCTCCAGGAGCGGCCGAAAGAGCATTTACAGATCTATATGACGGTCAAAGCGGGCCGTCACTGCCGGATCACGCTTCGCCAGACGGCGGAACTGATCGGTTCCCTGTGTGGAATCCCGATGGTTGCGGTACGCGACGGGGCACAGGTCTTAAGCGGAGAATACCAGACGGTGCTGTTTCAGGAGGATGTGAAATTCCAGGTTCTCTACGGTGTGGGACGCATCACCAAGGAGCAGGAGAGTATCTCCGGGGACAATTACAGTGTGCTCTGCGAAAACGGCCAGTTTGTCCTCTGCCTGTCGGACGGCATGGGTTCCGGGATCGAGGCAAACAGGGAGAGCGAGACGGTGGTGGAGCTGTTTGAACAGTTCCTGCGCGCCGGATTCCCGCGGATCATGGCGGCACGGATGATCAATTCGATGCTTCTGCTGCAGCCAAAGGAAGGGATGTTTTCCACGTTTGATGTTGCTTCGATTAATCTCTACACAGGCGTCTGCAGCTTTTTGAAAGGAGGTGCATCGCCGACGTTCCTTAGGCGGGATACGTGGGTGGAGGTTGTGGAGTCGACCAGTCTTGCCGCAGGTCTTGTTTCCCAGACGGATTTTGATACCACAACGAAAAAGCTGTACGACGGTGATTATCTTGTGATGATGACGGACGGAGTGCTGGACGCGCTGCCCGGGGACAGGACGGAGCAGATGAAGCAGCTTCTTCTCGAAGTGAAAAACAGCGAGCCGCGGGAATTTGCCCGGGAGCTTTTGGAACGCGTGCTGCGCCTCGGCGGCTGCCGCGCACGGGATGATATGGACGGTTCTGGTCGCCAGAATCTGGAAAAAATAGGAGTAAAAACGAAGGATGCGAGAGAAAGTAAGAGCCTTTATGGAACAGTATCATATGGTAACGGCAGGCGAACGCGTGCTGCTCGGCCTCTCCGGCGGCGCGGATTCCGTCTGCCTGTTTCATCTGCTGCGGGAACTGCAGGAGCCGCTTGGCTTTTCGCTGCTGGCTGTCCACGTCAACCATAACCTGCGCGGCGCGGAAGCCGGGCGGGATGCGGCATTTGCAGAAAATCTGTGCCGGGAATATGATGTTCCGTTCTATCTCTATTCCTGTCCCGTGGAGAAGATCGCAAAAGAAAAGCATCTCTCGACGGAGGAGGCGGGACGCGCGGCGCGGCAGGAAGTTTTTGCAGCGTGCGCAAAGGAGCAGAGGGCAGTGAAAATTGCGCTCGCCCATCACCAGGATGACGTTGCGGAGACGATGCTGCATCACCTGGCACGGGGAACGTCGCTGGCCGGACTTGCTCCTTACGCCCCGTGCGGGGGAATGTGATCCGTCCGCTTCTCTGCGTCGGACGAAAAGAGATCCGGCAGGAACTGGAAAGCCGGAAGTGTTCCTGGTGTGAGGACAGCACGAATGCAGAGGATGCTTACACGAGGAACGGAATCCGCCACCATGTGCTGCCGTATCTGACCGAAGAGGTCAATCCGCGTGCCGCCGCGCATATGGCACAGACATCGCTGGACCTGCTGGAAACGGAGGAATATCTGGAGCAGCAGACGGATCAGCTGATGGAGCGGTATGCATCCGCAGAGAAAAATGCGGTTGTGCTGCGTGATGCGGTGAGCAGCGAAGCGCCTCTTCTGCAGCGCTACGTGATCCGGCGCGTTCTGGAACAGCTGGCGGGAAAACGGAAGGATCTTACCAGGGAGCATCTGGAATCTGTGCGGGAACTTTTTGAAAAGCAGGTCGGAAAAAGTGTCTGCCTGCCGTATGGAATCACCGCCGTGCGCGGATACGAGACGCTCCGCCTGGAAAAGCAGGGAGTGCATTTAAAAGAAGAACGGAAAAGGAAAAGCGGCGAAGAAGTTCCAATTCCGGTTCCGGCCGGGTGGGAAGAGGAAAAAAGTCTCACATTTGCAGAAAATCCAGTCACGATTGTGAAAAAAACATCGGTTTTTCCCGAAAGAATTGAAGAAAAAAAGTATACGAAATGCTTTGACTGTGATAAAATAAAAGACGGTCTTGTCCTCCGCACGAGAAGAAGCGGAGATTATCTGAGAGTAACCGCAAAAGGCGGGAAAAAGAAACTAAAAGATTATATGATTGATGCCAAGATACCGAAAGAGGAGCGGGATTCCATTCTGCTGCTCGCCGACGGACCGGAGATCTGGTGGGTCGTGGGGTATCGCAGAGGAGAGAGCGGCCGTGTCGGGGAAGACACGAAAGCAGTTCTGCAGATACAGATTGGCGTTGGTAAGGAGGAAAACAGATGAAAGAGACAATCAGAGTATTATTAAGCGAAGAAGAAGTAGACAGACGAATTAAAGAAGTAGCAGACCAGATCAACCGCGATTACGCAGGAAAAGAAGTGCACCTGATCTGCGTTTTAAAAGGCGGCGTATTCTTTATGTGCGAGCTGGCAAAACGCATCACAGTGCCGGTAAGCCTTGACTTTATGTCCGTATCAAGTTACGGCGATGACACCAAGTCCAGCGGAGTTGTCCGTATTGTAAAAGACCTGGATCAGCCGCTGGAAGGAAAAGACGTTCTGATCGTGGAGGATATCATCGATTCCGGAAGAACGCTTTACTATCTGATCGACATCCTGAAAAAGAGAAATCCGAAATCCGTACACCTGTGTACTCTGCTCGACAAGCCGGAGCGCAGAGTGCGCGATGTCAAAGTAGATTATACCTGCTTTAATATCCCGGACGAGTTCGTCGTAGGCTACGGTCTGGATTACGCACAGAAATATCGGAATCTTCCATACATCGGAGTAGTGGAGTTTCACGAAGACGAGGAGTAAAAAGAAAATATGAACAGACAGCGCAGTGGATTTGGACTCTACGCGGCGTTTATGGTGATTATCGTGCTTGCCATGTTCTACATCACCGGAAAAATCAGCGCAGGCAGCAGCCCAAGTCAGCAGAAATTTGAAACCGCCGTAAAAGACGGCAAAGTGACATCCGCGCAGATTGTCCAGAACAAAGAAGTGCCGACCGGCTCCGTCGTGGTACAGGAGCAGGGCGGTGACAGTTATACGGTCAACGTGACCGACGTAAACGCAGCTATCAGCCTTCTGGAGGATGCTGATGTAACGTACACCGTGCAGAATGTCCAGAGAGACAGCATTTTCATGACGTCCGTCCTGCCGGCCCTGCTGCTCGGTATGATCCTTCTTTTCGGCATGTCGATGATGAACCGCTCCATGGGCGGCGGTGGAGGCGGCGGAAACAAAATGATGAATTTTGGAAAAAGCAACGCCCATATGTCCACCGACAAAGACAAAAAAGTCCTGTTCCGCGATGTTGCGGGCTTAAAAGAGGAAAAAGAAGACCTTGTTGAGGTGGTCGATTTCCTGAAAGCACCGGAGAAATATACACAGGTCGGTGCGAGAATCCCGAAAGGAGTTCTTCTTGTGGGCCCTCCTGGAACCGGTAAAACCCTTCTGGCGAAAGCTGTTGCAGGAGAGGCAGGCGTGCCGTTCTTCAGCATTTCCGGATCGGATTTCGTGGAAATGTTCGTCGGCGTCGGCGCTTCCCGTGTCCGCGACCTGTTTGAGGAAGGAAAAAAACATGCGCCGTGCATCATCTTCATCGATGAGATCGACGCCGTGGCAAGACGAAGAGGCACCGGCATGGGCGGCGGCCACGATGAGAGAGAGCAGACCTTAAACCAGCTTCTCGTTGAGATGGATGGTTTCGGCGTCAATGAGGGCATCATCGTGATGGCAGCGACGAACCGTGTCGATATCCTGGATCCGGCGATTCTCCGTCCGGGCCGTTTTGACCGCCGCGTGGTTGTAGGACCGCCGGATGTCATGGGCCGTGAGGAAATCCTGAAAGTCCATGCAAAGAACAAACCGCTGGCCGAGGATGTGGATCTGAAACAGATCGCGCAGACGACCGCAGGCTTCACCGGCGCAGAGCTGGAGAACCTGCTGAACGAGGCAGCGATTATGGCGGCAAAGGACCGCAGAAGATTTGTGCGCCAGTCCGATATCAAGTCTGCTTTCATCAAAGTGGGCATCGGTGCGGAGAAGCGCAGTAAAGTCATTTCGGATAAAGAAAAACGGATCACCGCATACCATGAGACAGGCCATGCGATCCTGTTCCATATGCTGCCGGATATGGAGGCGGTCTATACGATCTCCATTATCCCGACAGGTCCTGGCGCAGCGGGCTACACGATGCCGCAGCCGGAGAACGATGATATGTTCCAGACGAGAGGCAAAATGATGCAGTACATCACCGTATGCCTCGGCGGCCGTGTGGCAGAGGAGCTGATCTTCGACGATATCACAACGGGCGCATCCCAGGATATCAAACAGGCGACGGCTACCGCGCGTTCCATGATTACGAAGTACGGTATGTCTGAGAACCTTGGTCTTGTCGCTTACGATTCTGACTCGGACGAGGTCTTCATCGGCCGCGACTGGGGCCATACGAAGAGCTACAGCGAGAATGTAGCCGCAGCCATCGACGAGGAAGTCCGCCAGATGATCGAGAAATGCCACGATCAGGCGAAACGGATTATTCTGGAGCATTCCTATGTGCTGCATGAGTGTGCAAAGCAGCTGATGGAAAAAGAGAAGCTGAGCCGTGCTGAATTCGAAGCCATTTTTGAGCAGGAAGCACAGATGACAGGAACAGCACCGGAAGTTTCTGGAGAAATCTGATATCTTTTTATTTGCAATAGAAAACCTGCAGAGAACAAAAAAGTTTTTTGCAGGTTTTTTCTGTGATTTTACGGGCGTTTGTGCAAATTAAAACAGAAAATCCGAAACGCCGGAAAAATTCATCGTTATTTTGAATAAGAATCAAATGAAAAAAATCGCGATTTGTGCAGACTTTTCGAGGGACGTATGGTACTATAATAACTGTAAAAACCCCCCAATACATTATATAGTTTTTGCTACACCCCATAAGAGAAATACCTTCTCCAAAAGAGCCAGCGTACCCCGCTGGCTCTTTTACTATATAAAAATCCAATAAACACAATCGTTACATGTGTTCAGAAAAAGGTTGTATTACATGGCGGTGTGGGGTAAAATATAAGGAATGAATGATTGAGAAAGACAGAGGCGTTAGTTCATGGATAAAACAAGAATGCAGCAGTATATGTCACAGATGCGGGCGATGTTCAACAAGCATGCGCTCTACAGCGATGAATCCCCGCAGTATCAGATTCCGTTTGAGCCGAACCCGGGCGACACGGTGAAGATCCGGTTCCGTACCCTGAAAAATAATGTAGATGCGGTTTATTTCATCAGCGGTTCCACCCGTGCACAGATGCAGGTCGGTTTGGTCCGGAACGGTTTTGATTATTACGAGATCGAGATTCCGGTCGGAAATGAGCCGATCCGCTATTTTTTTGAGATTCAGGCAGGCCACGTGGTCTGTTATTACAACAAGCTCGGTGTCACAAGAGAGCTGCAGGAGATGTACTCTTTCGGCATTATCCCGGGCTTCCATACGCCGGACTGGGCGAAGGGCGCTGTCATGTATCAGATTTTTGTGGACCGCTTCTGCAACGGAGATCCGTCCAACGATGTGCTGACGGGAGAGTACAGCTACATCGGTGAGCAGGTCAACAAGGTGGATGACTGGAACCGCTTCCCGGAGCAGATGGATGTCCGCAATTTCTACGGCGGCGATCTGCAGGGCGTCATTGACAAGATGGATTATCTGCAGGATCTCGGTGTGCAGGTCATTTATCTGAATCCGGTGTTTGTTTCGCCGTCGAACCATAAGTATGATATTCAGGATTATGACTATATTGATCCGCATTTCGGAAAGATTGTCTCCGACGAAGGCGATCTGCTCTGGCCGGGCGACAAGGACAATACGCGGGCAACGCGGTATATTGACCGTGTGACGAACAAGGCGAACCTGGAGGCGAGCAATGAACTGTTTATCCACCTGGTGGAGGAGGCGCACAAGCGCGGCATGAAGGTGATTCTGGACGGCGTTTTCAACCACTGTGGTTCGTTTAACAAGTGGCTGGACCGCGAGCGGATTTATGAGCCGGAAAGGGCTATGAGCCGGGCGCGTATGTGGCGCAGGACAGTCCGTATCACACGTTTTTTAAGTTTTATAATGAGCATAACTGGCCGTACAATGAGTTTTATGACGCTGGTGGGGCCATGATACGCTGCCGAAGCTGAACTACGAGGGTTCGGAGAAGCTGATGGAGGATATTATGCGCATCGGCGCGAAGTGGGTTTCTCCGCCGTTTAATGCGGACGGCTGGCGGCTGGATGTGGCCGCTGACTTAGGACACAGCCCGGAGTTTAACCACAAGTTCTGGAAGGAGTTCCGGCGCGTTGTGAAGGAGGCGAATCCGGAGGCAATTATTCTGGCTGAGCACTACGGCGATGCGATGAGCTGGCTGCAGGGCGACGAGTGGGATACGGTGATGAACTATGATGCGTTTATGGAGCCGGTTTCCTGGTTCCTCACGGGTATGGAGAAGCACAGTGATGAGTTTAACCAGGGACTTCTCGGAAACAGTGAGAGTTTTATCGGGGCGATGACGTATCATATGCCGGCGTTTTATGCGCCTTCGCTGTATACGGCGATGAATGAGCTGGATAATCATGATCATTCGCGGTTCCTCACGAGAACGAATCATCGTGTGGGGCGTGTGGCGAATGTTGGGCCGTATGCGGCTGCGGAGAATACGAATAAGGCGGTGCTGCGCGAGGCGGTTGTGATTCAGATGACGTGGCCGGGGGCGCCGACGCTGTATTATGGGGATGAGGCCGGCCAGGTTGGGTTTACGGATCCGGATAACCGGAGGACGTATCCCTGGGGACAGGAGGATCAGGAGCTGATCCGATTCTATAAAGAAATGATTGCGGTGCATCGGAGATTTCCGGTGCTGGCGATGGGATCGCTGAAATTTTTGTGCCATGATTATAATGTGCTTTCTTATGGACGGTTTAATCAGGAGGAGCAGGTGATTGTGATAATTAATAACCGGAATGAGAGGGTGCATGTGGAGATTCCGGTGTGGCTTACCGGGATTAACCGGAGTTCGGTGGCGAAGCTGACGCAGGTGTTTGCGACGGATGCGGTGGGATTTTCTTCGGAGGAGAAAGAAATCGAGGCACCGGCGGGCATACTGGAGATGGATTTGCTGCCGTTATCGGGAGTGGTACTGCATAGATGCGAGGAGTGACGGACGCCTCGCCGCCGCATCACGCAAGACCGAACGGGCGGCGGCGAGGCTGGTAGTGGGGACGGGAGATTGAAAAATAGAAATGGAAAAAGAGCTCCGATTCGTATGAATCAGAGCTCTTAATCGTGCCGCAAACCGGGATCGAACCGGTACGGGTATCACTACCCACGGGATTTTAAGTCCCGGGCGTCTGCCAGTTCCGCCACTGCGGCATATGGACGGAGATGGATTCGAACCATCGAAGCAATTTGCAGCAGATTTACAGTCTGTCCCCTTTGGCCACTCGGGAATCCGTCCATGTATTTTGTTTTGTGTCAGAATGATTCCGACATTGAATGATTATACTGGATGTGGAGGGAAAATGCAAGGGTTTTTTTGAAAAAAATAGAAAAAAGTTGAAAGGGGGGAGCAGGTCGGGTATAATATCAAATATATGGGCTTCTATATTGAGTAAAAATGGAGGATATAGGGTAAGTATGATTAAGATTAAGGATTATGTCCGGGTGGGGTCGATGGAGGAGGCGTATGAGCTGAATCAGAAGAGAAGCGCCTGTATCCTGGGCGGGATGCTCTGGACGAAGATGGGGCAGAGGCAGGTGCAGACGGCGATTGATTTGTCCGGGCTGGGACTGGATCAGATTGAAGAGTCCGAGGAGGAGTTTTCGATTGGATGTATGGTGACGCTGCGGCAGATGGAGGAGAATGAGGGGCTGAATGCTTATACCGACGGTGCGGCACGGGAGAGTGTGCGGAGTATTGTCGGGGTGCAGTTCCGGAATCTGGCTACGGTGGGAGGCAGTATTTTCGGCAGATTTGGATTTTCGGATGTGCTGACGCTGTTTCTGGCGCTGGATACGGAGGTGGAGCTGGTTCATGCGGGACGGATGCCGCTGGCGGAGTTTGCCTGTTCAAAGAGAGACAGGGATGTGCTGGTAAGGCTGATTGTGAAGAAGCATGAGGGTGTTACAGTTTATCAGAGTCATCGAAATTCCAGAACGGATTTCCCGGTGCTGACGTGTGCGGTGCGGGTGGAAGACGGAAAAGGATGTGCGGTGCTTGGGGCAAGACCGGCGAAGGCGGCACGTGTAGAGCTTCCGGCGGAGCTGGCGGAAAAGCTGGCGGCTGGAAAGGCATCTGCGGAGGAGCTGAAGGCGGCGGCTTCGGAGATTTCTGATCAGTTTACATATGGCAGTAATATGCGCGGAAGTGCAGAGTATCGTCATCATCTGGGACGGGTGCTGCTGCGCAGATGTATGGAAGAAATTCAGAAGAAGGAGGAGCAGTGATGAAGATTTCGATGATCTTAAATGGAAAGAAGACGGAAGCGGAAATTGATGCAGACATGCTCCTGATCGATTTTGTGAGAAGCCAGGGATGCTACAGTGTGAAGCGCGGCTGTGAGACGTCGAACTGCGGGCTGTGTACGGTTTTTCTGGAGGGAAAACCGGTGCTGTCGTGTTCGGTGCTTGCGGCGCGGGCGAATGGATGTAAGGTGGATACGCTGGAAGGCCTGCAGGAGGAAGCAGAAGAATTTGGTTCCTTTATTGCCGGACAGGGCGCTGAGCAGTGCGGGTTCTGCAATCCGGGGATGATTATGAATGCGATTGCGCTGTTCCGGGAAAATCCGGATCCGAGTGAGGAAGAAATTAAAGAATATCTGGCGGGAAATCTCTGCCGCTGTTCCGGATATGAAGGACAGCTTCGGGGAATTTTGAATTTCCTTGCTGGAAAAAGCAGCAGGGAGGTGCGTCATGAGCAGAGAAAATCATATCTATGAACCGGACTGGTCGGGAAGAACCGATCAGCTCTGCAGTGTGAATAAGCCGGTGATCAAAAAGGATGCCCTCGCGCTGGTAACCGGAAAGCCGGTTTATGTAGATGATCTGGCGCCGAAGGATTGTCTGATTGTCAAGGTACTGCGGAGTCCGCATGCCAATGCAATCGTAAAATCCGTGAAAAAGACGGCAGCAGAGCGTGTTCCGGGCATTGAGGCGATTTATACCTGGGAGGATGTGCCGAAACAGCGTTTTACAATGGCAGGACAGACCTACCCGGAACCAAGCCCGTATGACCGTCTGATTCTCGATCAGCATGTGCGCTACGTGGGAGATCCGGTGGCGATTATTGCCGGAAAAGATGAAAAATGCGTGGACCGTGCGCGGAAGCTCCTGAAAGTAGAGTACGAAGTGCTTCCGGCCATTCTGGATTTTCATCAGTCCAAGGATAATGAACTGCTGGTGCATCCGGAGGAAAGCTGGAAATCGCTCTGTCCGGTCGGTGCGGACAATCAGAGAAATCTCTGTGCAAGTGCGGAAGATCACAACGGAGATGTGGAAGCCGTGCTCGCAGAGTGCGATGAGGTCGTAGAGCATACGTATCATGTACGCGCAGCCCAGCAGGCGATGATGGAGACGTTCCGGACATACTGCTTTATGGATACCTACGGACGGCTGAATGTGCTGAGCTCGACCCAGATCGTTTACCATGCGCGCCGCATTCTGTCCAATGCACTCGGCATTCCGAAATCGAAGATCCGTGTTTCCAAGCCGAGAATCGGCGGCGGATTCGGAGCGAAGCAGACGGTGGTTGCCGAAATTTCCCGGCGTTTGTAACCTGGAAAACCGGAAAACCGTCGAAAATGATCTTTACGAGAGAAGAGTCCCAGACAGCATCCACACCGCGCCATGAGATGGAAGTAACGATCCGCCTCGGTGCGATGAAGGACGGAAGAATCCGTGCGATCGATCTGTATACACTTTCCAACACGGGTGCATACGGCGAGCATGGACCGACAACGGTCGGCCTTTCCGGCCACAAATCGATTCCGATGTATGGATCTCTTGAGGCTTACCGGTTTGCGTATGATGTTGTGTATTCCAACGTAATGTCAGCCGGTGCTTACCGCGGATACGGTGCGACGCAGGGTATCTTTGCCGTAGAATCTGCTGTCAGTGAGATGGCAGCGCGTCTTGGCATCGATCCGATCCGGATCCGGGAGCAGAACATGGTCCGTGAGGGACAGTTCATGCCGGCTTACTATGGCGAAACGGCAAACAGCTGTGCGCTTGACCAGTGCGTGGAGCGTGCGAAAGAGATGATCGGCTGGGATGAGAAATATCCGTGCATGATATGGGAAATGGAAAGGTGCGTAGCGTCGGCATTGCGATGGCGATGCAGGGCTCCTGTATTTCCAATCTCGATGTCGGATCGGCAACGATCAAAGTCAACGACGACGGCGGCTATACGATGCTGATCGCAGCGGCCGATATGGGAACCGGCTGCGATACGATTCTGTCCCAGATGGCGGCAGAGTGTCTGGAGTGTGATGTGGATGACATTACCGTTGTCGGCGCAGATACCGATACGTCCCCGTATGACTCCGGTTCCTATGCATCGAGTACGACGTATATTACCGGAAAAGCGGTGGAAAAAGCCTGCATGACGCTTCGGAAACGAATCTGTGCCCTGGCGGCAGAGCGGATGAACGTGCCGGAAGATGAGACAGAATTTACCGGTACCGGCGTCGTGCATGAAAAGAGCGGAAGCAGCATGACGATGGAAGAAATCGCAACAGCGGCCATGTGCAATAACGGCATCGCGCTGGAAGCGACGGAAAGCAACTGCTCTCCGGTATCGCCGCCGCCTTATATGGCTGGTGCGGTCGAGATCGAGCTGGATAAAGAGACCGGCGAGGTCAGGATTCTCGATTATGCCGCCGTTGTCGACTGCGGAACCGTCATCAACCCGAACCTTGCGCGCGTACAGGTCGAGGGCGGTCTGGTGCAGGGCATCGGCATGACGCTGTTTGAAAATATCCAGTACACGGACAAGGGTCAGATGATCAATAATTCGTTTATGCAGTATAAAGTGCCGACCCGCTCGATATGGGCAGGCTGCGCGTCGAGTTTCGGAGCAGCTACGAGCCGACCGGTCCGTTCGGTGCAAAATCGATCGGCGAGATCGTCATCAACACACCGGCTCCGGCGCTGGCACATGCAATCTACAATGCGACGGGTCTGTGGTTCCGCGAACTGCCGATCACGAGCGAGCAGATTGCAATGGGAATTGCGGAAAAAGAATGCGAGTAACGATACTTTATCTGGCAGCCGGGAACAGCAGACGGTTCGGGGAAAATAAGCTGCTCTATCCGCTGGATGGAAAGGCGGTGTACCGCCATCTGCTGGACCGGCTGGCCCAAATTGCCGGAAGGCATGAGAACTGGGAACTGCTGGTTGTGACGCAGTATGAAAGGATTCTGGAGGAGCTTGCGCCGCTGGTAAAAGCTGGGCGTCTGCAGACGGTGTTTTCGCCGGACAGCGAAAAAGGAATTTCCTATACAATCCGCGCGGGAATCGAGGCGGCGGAGAAGCAAAATGCCGATGCCTGTGCGTGTTTTGCGGCGGATCAGCCGTACCTGAAGGAAGAGACGGCGGAGCGCTTTCTGGAATCCATGGAGATGCAGAAGGCTCCACTTGGCTGCGTTTTCTGCGGCGGCGAGAGCGGCAATCCGGCGTGGTTCTCAAAACCTTATTTTTCAGAACTAAAAGAACTTTCCGGCGACCGAGGCGGGAAAAAGGTGCTGAAACGGCACTGGGAATCGGTAATTCCGTTCCGGGTCGAAGCCGCGTGGGAATTAAAGGATCTGGATCGAAAAGAGGATCTCTGATGCAGAGACACCGGCGGCTGCCATGAATAAAATTTGAGACAGTGCGAAATTTGATGGATTTGGACTTGCATTTCCAGTGAGAAGTAAGTACAATGGGTATAATAAAAATTCGGGAGGCTTCAAAAAATGCAGTTATTGGAAGACAGAATCCGCAAAGACGGAAAAGTACGCGAGGGAAATGTCCTGAAGGTGGACAGCTTTTTAAATCATCAGATGGACGTCAATCTGTTCCGGGAAATCGGAAAAGAGTTTCAGCGCCGTTTTGCGGGAGAGGAGATCACGAAAATTCTGACCATCGAGGCATCTGGAATCGGAATTGCCTGTGTTGTGGCTGAAATTTTTAATGTTCCGGTTGTGTTTGCAAAGAAAACACAGACCAAAAATATCGCCGGCGATGTTTATACCACAAAAGTAGAATCTTTCACCCATGGAAGAGTTTATGATATCATTGTTTCCAAAGAATTTCTGGGAAAAGGAGACAAAGTTCTCCTGATCGATGATTTCCTGGCAAACGGAAAAGCGCTGGAAGGACTGGCAACCCTGGTACAGGATTCCGGTGCAGAGCTCGTAGGAGCAGGCGTTGTCATCGAAAAAGGGTTCCAGATCGGAGGAAAACTGCTGCGTGACCGCGGCATTCATCTGGAATCTCTTGCCATCGTCGATGGTATGGATGATAAAACCGGGGAAATTACCTTCCGGAAACAGTAAGGAGGCGTCAAAATGGCAAATCTGATTGCAAGAATTGCCGTTCTTCTGGTTCTGGCGGCCGCAGGAATGGTGCTGGCCGACAGAAAAGAAAAAATTGATCTCAGTGTGTCACTGCTGCTGTTTCTGGCGGCAGTCAATGTGACCTCTTTTTTCAGCCTGAAAGATAACAGGATTGTAGTTGTCATGATTCTGACGGTATATTTTCTGTTGTACGCAGGCGCAAAAGAGCTGCTGCGGAGACGGGCAGAGAAAAAAAGAAAATGAATGCAAACCGAACATCCGGCTGCGAGCACCCATGCAAAAGTGCCGGTCGGATGTTTTTGAATTTTCTGTAAATTCAAAAAGCCCTCCGGGCAGGATCGCACTGCGGCGGAGGGGGAATTATGTCGCTGAAGCGACCCGCCGCCGGCGGAGAATCCTGAAAATTACCAAAATAAGGAGAACCGATATGAGACTGCTGCTGGCAGAAGATGAAAAAGAGATGGCGCACGCGCTGGAAGCAGTGTTTACACATAACCATTATTCTGTAGATGTTGTTTATAATGGAATTGATGCTGCGGACTGGGCAGAGAGCGGAAACTATGACGGCATGATCCTGGATATTATGATGCCGGGAAAAAGCGGGCTGGAGGTCTTAAGAGAGTGGACGGAGAGCATTCATCACCAGATTGAGCGTCTGAACAGTCTTGTAACACAGCTTCTGACGCTTGCAAAAATGGAGGAAGGTGGCGGAGAACTGGAGCTGAAAACATGGAATGCGTCAGAAACCATCATGGATGCCGTAACGTCCTTTGAAGCCTCTGTGGTTACGAAACAGATCGCGTTGCAGAGCGATATTGCAGAAGAAGTCCATATGGAAGGGGATGCCGCAAGAATTCACCAGCTCGTTTCTCTTCTTGTGGATAACGCCGTTAAATACACTCCGGAGGGTGGAAAAATCCACATTTTCTGGCGAAAAAACGGCAAAAAAGCAGAATTTTCGGTGCAGAATACCTGCGATACCCTGCCGGAAGGTGATCTCAACCGCCTCTTTGGCCGCTTCTACCGTGCGGATGCGTCGCGGGCCAGGGGAAAGAGGCGGCTATGGAATCGGCCTTTCCGTGGCAGCTGCAATTGTAAAGGCACATAAGGGAAAAATCACCGCAGAGCGGACACGAGATGGCATCTGTTTTAAAGCAGTCTTTCCGGCAAAAGGATGAAAGAAACAAAATTCCGGAAAAACGGAAAAATGACGGCAGGGCAGGAAAGGCAGACACACAAAAAAGCAGAAATCAAAAGCTTCCAAGAGAGAAAAAACAAAAGAAAA
>ENA-OQDW01000026-OQDW01000026.1-human-gut-metagenome-genome-assembly--contig:-NODE-26-length-48910-cov-9.062276_pt1 | contig 48910 bp, 43 predicted proteins | sample MGYA00242784_ERZ504613 | MGnify/ENA primary metagenome ERZ504613 (study PRJEB26092, sample SAMD00036330) | human gut metagenome | host: Homo sapiens | study: EMG produced TPA metagenomics assembly of...
TGTGCGACTTAAATACTATCCGTAACCATGATACTTAGCCATCGTAACCATGATACTTAGCGGTCGTAACTTATTCTTGTTACGGCCAGGGGTAAGCTAGGTGAGTAGGAAATCGATTTTCTGGGAGTCTATATATGCTATATCTTTCCTATAGTAAACGAACCTTTACATAAGGAAACTCTTAGAAAGTACCCTCCCCTTACTTACCCTACCCACCCCTAGAAGGCAGGTCGGGGGCGGTATCGATTTGATACAAGGTAAGTACGAGAGCATCGTGGCAGCCTCATACATGTTGTTGTTAGGATCTTTTTCCATTTCGTTTTAAAATTGTTGTTGTTATATACTATTCAGTCGTTTCCAACGTTCTCTAAGAAAGAGTGTGGGTGAACACTTAGCGATGAAGTCGGTGAAGGGTGAACCCCAATGCCAACCTTTAGCGTTAATAATGTGTTAAAAACACTATATAACCCATTATAATAGAAACTCTTATATTTCTAGCATGCGCTGTATATACAAAGTTCTTTTTACTAGGGTTCACCCCTGAGCCGAAAAGGTGAATGCTTGGGGCAAGTGTTCACCCCGCTGTTCACCAATCGGTAACTGTCAGCAAAGATACGACAAAAGGGCGATAGAGAAATCGAAAATTACCACATTGTGGTAAAAATAAATAATTTAATTGTTAATTTAATTTAAAAGTTTTAGGAATGGAAAAAAGAAATTCCTTCTTTCTGCCGATGAGAAGTTGAAGCTCGCGGCTGAGATTTCGTCGAAGACTGCTGAGCAGCGTTTCGACAAGTTGTCAAACCGGTTAGTGAAGTCTGCCAAGCACATTTATTCAGAGAAGGCGACTTATCATGAGTTGACCGAAGGCATGCGTGCCTGGGTGTTGAAGAAGAGTGACATCAAGAAAGCGTTTCATCTGACTCGCAGTTTCTTTACTCATTTGAACAAGGGCGAGCATATGTTGCTCTCCGAGTTTGTTCGTTTTACCAATTGGATTTTCACCCATTATGCTAGCGAGGAGGTTCGCCTGAAGGTATGGATGGGTATTGGCACGGTGTTGTTCTGTCACACGAAGGAGAACGCCGATTACGGTTGGCATCCTTTCTCCCGTCCTCTCGACCAGATCTTAGAGGACATGATAGAGAAGGAAGTGAAGAAGCGAGTAGAGAAGGAGGAAAGAATCCGCGCTTTGAAGAAAGCCCAGGATGAGATAGGAAAATACTGATTTCACTTTTTTAGATTGAATCAGAACCATTAAGGCGCCGCCTTCCTGCTGGTGAAAACTGGCTGGAAGGGGGTGCTTTTTTCCTTTGTAACTTATTAATAATTAAAAGCCACTTCCTCTACCGCCATCTGATAAGTAGGTTCACTACCTACTGCTTCTGTGATAACATCCGTCCCTTATCCACTCGTCACCTCAATTTAACTGTCATTTAGCTAAAAATACATTTATTTATGTTAAAACATGTTTAAATGGGGGGTGATTTGCAGAATCTACATGAATTATATACTTTTGCAACCAGAAATCAGTCTCCAAGTAATATACAAGGGGATTAGTTGACATAATGTTGAGGACCATTTAATAAGTCATAATAGGTTTATATTGGTTAACAACAAAGCAACAGTAATATTCAGGACAAATAGTTAAATAGTAAGTGATAAATGAAAAGGATAGCAGTTTTGCTGTTTTTTATTTTGGGAATTAAGACAGTAGGTTACTCACAAGATTTCGCCCTGAAGACGAACGGACTCTACTGGGCGACAACCACACTCAATATGGGCGTAGAAAAGGCAATCAGCAACCAGGTAACCCTGGAAGCAGATGTTGCATACAACCCCTGGACATTCAGGGAAGACAAGAAGATGCACCTTCTCTTGGTGCAGCCAGAAATGAAATACTGGCTGTGCGAAAAGTACGAAGGACATTTTGTTGGTATCCACCTGCATGGTGCTCAATTCTACGGAGGTTTTGGCAGCAAGCTCTACGATGGCTACTTGGCTGGCGGAGGCGTAACATACGGTTACGACTGGATTTTATCCCCTCACTGGAACCTTGAGGCAGCCATCGGTGTGGGATACGCCCACCTCTGGTACAAGCAAAGCCCTAACTTGCCCTGCATCAAGTGCCAGGAAAAGAAGAACGAGAACTATATCGGTCCTACCAAGGCTGCACTATCATTAGTCTATATCTTTTAAAAAAAAGTGCATCATTTAATCACAAAGAACATTATGGATGATAGAATGAAACTCAAAATAGCATATCTGGCTATAGCTGGTGTAGGCTTGGCTCTTCTGACGGCTATGTCTTCATGCAGCAACCAGAGCATGGCAAGCGACAAAAAGATTACATGTACTCCCGATTCCTTTATGCTCCTGCCAGATAGCAGCAATCAGGCTGCACTCAACCTTCAGGTTCATATCCCGAAGCATTATTTCTCGAAGAGAAGCCGTCTCTTCGTAATACCCGTATTGACAGACAGCGACAGCATCGTGCTAAATACAAGCCTATAGTGCTGGATGCGCCAATCTACAGCAGGAAGATGGAACGTAAATGGGTACTCGACAGCATTGCTGACCCATACGATTCTATTGCACAGAGAGTTACGAACACGAAAGTAGATTTATCCGTGTTATATAACGACACCATCACCCTGCCTGCCAACTTCCATAAGGGAAGCCTCGTGGCAGTGGCTTCTGCCGACGGATGCGGCGAATGCCGTGCCATCAGCCATACCAAGATAGCCGATGTGTTCCGTCCGGAAATCAAGAAGCAACTGCACCTCAACTGGATGAAGCATACCTTCGAGATCAAGCCGAAGATAAGAGAAGGAAAGGGCGTGGCACGACTTGAGTTTGTTATCAATAAATATGATATCAATCTCAAGATGAGCAACAACCAGGCTGAGCTCGACCACATGCTGAGCGATATAGCTCCAGTGCTCAGCGACAGCCTCGCTACCCTCACTTCTGTGAGCATCTATGGTCTGGCGTCAGCCGACGGCCCGCTGAAGTTTAACACCCCACTTTCCCGCAACCGTGCCAACTCAGCCCTGAAGTGGCTGCTTGCGCACATAGAGAATGGCGACAAGGTGAAGAAGATAGCCCGTATCGGTTCACGCCCTGAAGGATGGCAGCCAGTATTGGATGCGATGGTGGCCGCCGGCGATGCCGACAGCACGATGGTGAAGAACATCCTGACCCGATATGCCAACTTCAACGATGATGTGCAGGAGCGCTATATCCGCCGCCTGCCTATCTGGAACAACATCAAGAAGAAGTATCTGCAGAAGAGCCGTAGCGTGGAATACACCTACACCTACATCATCAAGAACTTCACCACCGATGAAGAAATGCTGCAGATGTACGAGCTCCGCCCAGATGCCTTCAGCGAAGATGAGTTCCTGCATGTGGCACAGATTGCAGAGAGCGCAGAAAAGCAGAAGCAGGTATATGAGACGACTTTGAAATATTACCCTATGTCGAAGATTGCAGCCAACAATCTTGCCATCCTACTCGAGAAAGAAGGCAAGGTGAATGTGGCTGAAGAGATATTGAACCGCCAGAAGGTAGAAGAGACTCTGGTCAGCCAGAAGGCACTCACAGAATAAATTACAGCGTATGACAAGATTAAAAGTTATCATATATGGTATGGCACTGGCTATGTCATTCACCTCGTGCGTTCGTGAAGATCTGGACCAATGTCCTCCTCTGCGTATCAACATCGAGGTGAAAGACAAGAATTATTTCAATGTTGATCAGACTGTTCCTGACGAGAAACGGGATGAGAATCAGTCGTTTAGATCATTTGTTCCGTCTCTTTCCTATCGTCTGAGCCGACTCAACGACGATGGCACTCAGCAGGTTATCGTAGAAGAAAAAGGTTTCGGAGTAGAGGGTGATGGATTAACTTATCCCGTAAGCTTTGACCCCGATATGCCTTTCGGAAAATACGTCTTTACGGTATGGGGAGGTATGAAGACGCAAGGCGAACTCAATCTGGATAAAAACGAGCTGTTACTGCATCCGGAGCACAGTCAGGGCGATGATGTTTATCAGGTTTGCGATACCCTCGTCTATGATGAAAACCATTATTGCTATACCAGCGAGATGGAGCGCACCAAGGGAAAACTGGTTATATGGACAGAGAATCTTCCTGCGGGGTATCACCTGATGAATACTGAAGTAAGCGATCTCTATGGAATAGTAAATCCAAGTTTCCAATATTCTGAAGAGACCAGCGTCTTTCATGAATCGGAAATTAAAGCTGGCGCCAAGACCAAGACCTCTATTTTCCTGGCTCCTTCTTTCCAGAAGGATGAGTCAGTGGTGGATGTCAATTTCTATAAGAATAGTGGCGAAGGCGGCAATTCATCTGTGTTGACGCCTGATGACGTGAAGGTAAGCATGGAGCGCAATAAGATTACGGTGCTGAGGTATGTGTACGATTCCAAACGCAATCGCTTCACCATCTATATGAAGGTGAATGACAACTGGGAGGAAATTCACGGCATGATATTGGATTGATAATTAATTTATACTTAATTTTTAAATTTATAATTTATGAAAAAAAGTATGTTTTTTGCGCTTGCAGCAAGCTGCTTGCTGTTCAGCGCATGTAGCAGTGACGACGCTGTGGTTAGCACAGAGGGTCAGAATGAGGCAGTACAGCAGATTGTATTGCAGGTAGCAAGTAGTGGTGATGGCTTGACAACACGTGCAGGCCGCCCATTGTATTCTTCACAGGCTTTGCAGACTATCCAGAATGTTCGCGTCGTAATTTACAACGCAGATACGAAGGAGATTGTCAAAGACGCAACGCAGGACTGGACAAAGAGTACTACTTATAACAATCATGGACATGGACGCCAGTTTACTCTTACTTTCAAGGGTAATGATAGACTGGAGAAAGGTAACTACAAGGTTATGGCTGTAGGTTACAGCAATGAAAGTGACTACGACTATTCTTTGGGTGCAACAAGTGCAGTTGGCCTTACTTACAGTGATATTACTGCAACCTTGAAGGCAGGCAAAAAAGAAGCAGAGGAAGTATTCGCTGGTGATGCAGATCTTAAAATCGGAGATGACAAGAAGATCACCAACCTTACTTCTGGTGAGGAGAATGGCGTAGCAGTAACCTTGCATCGTCAGGTAGCTGGTAGCTTCGGTTATTTCCAGAACATTCCTGCAAGTGTGAATGGCAAAGCGGCCGCAACCCTTCGTCTCGTAGTAAGAGATAAGAATGATGTGTTGACTTTCAACAAGTTCAACAGCTCATTCACTGCTAATGGAGCAACTGGCAGCACTATCAAGTATTATGTTAATGGTTCTAGATCAACAGGTGAAGCACTTGCTACAACAGATAAGTTCTCTAACGGCGACAATGGTTATGTGCTCTACTCTATCGATTTGAAGACATGGTTCCCTCAACTTGATGAAAACGGTGATGGTGTGCTGAATGCTCAAGATGCCAGCTGGAAGCGCCCTGATAATGTAAAGACTCAGGTTGTGAAGGGTTCTGTATTCGGAAGCAACTTCGTCATTCCATTTAAATACACAGAGGGTAAGAGCACCATGGAGCTTCAGCTCTTGGATGCTGATGGCAACATCATCAAGCACTGGACCGTTTCTATCCCAGAATCAGATTTAAATAAGGTTGCAGCAAATGGAGTTACAGACGCAGATGCTTCTATCTTCAACGTGGTTCGTAACCACATGTACAACTTGGGTGTGAAGACTTCAACTGGTACAACAACAACTCCAGATCCAAGTAATCCAACTCCAGATCCAAAACCAGATCCAAAACCAACTCCAGATCCAGGTAAGGACGAGCCAGAAGACTTGACCAAATCTCAGAACCTCATCTTGAAGGTGAACGACAATTGGGAGGTTATCCACAAGATGGAGCTGGGTGATGAATAATCTTACTACGTGCTCATAATATAGGCAGTATTAAGAAAAATATATCCAAGGATGCACAGTGCCCGCAATAGGCACTCGCATCCCTTGTTATCCCAACATCACAATATTTAATTTATTATTCATTTTATACTCAATTCCCATTCAAATCGAATAGGCGAACATTCAAATCGAATAGACGAATATGATGAGAAAATCTATAAAAAACAGTTTAAATATAATCCTCGCAGCCAGTCTCCTAATGAGCTGCAGCGCAAGCATGATGCGCCTGATACCCTTGCCGACGGCTCGCATGCCGTGAAGTTGAGCATGAGAGTGGGTGTAAGCGCAGGTGTTGTTACCGGCTCACGAGAACTTGATACATGGGATGGAGCACAGCAGGTGAATGATATGAGAATCTACGTCTTCAGATGCCCCGAAGCCAAAAAGGGCACCTCAGAAGAAGCATATACCTATTGCACCCCTATTGGAACGGAAGCAGCCAAGAATGGTTACTATTCCGTTGACGCATTCAACAATAGAGAACCCTACTATTCTGCCGATCACCAGAACATGCCCGAGCAGCATCTATACACCTTCGTACCCTATCTGCAGAACGGCTACTACTACCAGTTTCTAGCCATAGGAAGAGATGACAAATACGCAACGAACAAAGTACTTACAGAACCCAAATTCACTGAAAAAGAAACGAAACTGGAGGACGCAAGAATCGCCCTCACCGAGGAGGCAAAAAACAGCGTCAAACTCGGTATCCTCAATACCACAGAGCTGTTTAGCGGCATTCTGCAAGACGAGAATACCCAAGAGGAAGCCCCCGTTCTCGTAACGGAAGAGACGAAATACTTCCAGCGCACGCTGACCGCCAGCCGTAACGTGGCTGGTTTGATGATTTACGTAGAAAACATCCCGGCACAGGTGGAGTCGAATGCAGCAGGAGACGTGAGCACCGTTCCCTTCACGCCCACCTCTCTATCCGTTGTAGCCACCGGCATTACCACCGAAACGCTGATAAGGCAGAAGCAGGCACCGGCAGATGCTGAACCGTTGACTTATCAGACGTTGGGCACCATCGACCTCACCCCCTCAAACGGATGGACCGTAGATGCTAAAGAGAACATATTCAAGCGAGCTGAAGACTCCCAAAAAGGATGGAAGGCAAACAGCTACATGATAAGCAACTTCATGATGCCTACACCAGAGGGAAAAATGCAGAAAAGCAAGAACTCGGCAGAGAACGAAACCACCTTCTATCTGCATTACACGGATGGCACGCACCACCGGTACGACAACATCAGGAAGTCTACAACCACTGGCGACAAGTTCAAATTCCCTATCGAGGCAAACCACCTGTATTGCCTGGGAGCCAAGAGCAAGACCGTGAACCAGCCATACGACCTGAAGGAGTATTACGAGCCGGTGATGACCGACGTGAAGGTTGAGATAGAACCAGCCTTCGAAAAAAAACATGAATTTGAAACAGAATAAACGTTACAAAACAGCATAAAAACGGAAATAGAATATGCAGAAATCAAGATTTAGCATCTATAAGATAAGCTCCATCAAGATGAACGCCATCAGGATGAACACCATCAGGATAGGCATGGCGGTAGGGGTTTGCTTCCTCCTCGCACTAGCTGCGGGATGCAGCAGCGATGCCGATCTGCCACCCTATCCAGATGGCAGCAATGGAGATGCAGGCATGAATCAGCCTTCGGAAAACGAAGATGAGATTACGACAGTTCCCTTCACCATCACTCTGGGCGGATTAAGCGGCAGCGATGGCAATGCCAAGCAAGATGGCAGAAACACCCGTGTAGCTCCTCCTGGTGCAGGATCCTCTTCCTCGTCGGGCACAATAGACGAGGACAACGGATATACTGAGACCGACAACGTCAATGCCGTAAGGCTGATAGCTTTTCGCCGAAGAGTTCAGAACAATGGAGAAAATACTGCAACCTATGATGCCGCAGTCAACGATATCCAGGGCTTCGAGTACGACCCTACCAACGACAGGGTGATTAATGGAAAGCCCACGTTAGAAGACGGCAAGAAAGACGATTATCTTTCGGGAAAGCCCCACAAGCACTATGTGGTAAAGGCACCTTCGGCATCAGCAGGGGCTACGAATACCGCATCATTGCCCTCGCTTACGATAGCCAGGAGAAATCGCCCTATCCCCAGTATGAGGAAAACAATGTGGTTACCACGAAAATGCTCAATTTAAAAAAAGGTACTACATTTCAGGAGTTCAATGCCACGTTTACGAGTTACCTGGTCAAGGATGATGGCAAAACCGACACCCCCAACAACTGGCTTGGCTATCTGAAAAATAAAACTCTCTTACTGCATCATGTAGATAGCTTGAGCCGCCAGCTCATCACGGTGCCGCAGCTCTTCTATGGCACCCTCTACCAGAAGGGAGATGCCACCCAAAATCCAATCATCTCTTCTGCTGATTACCAGAAGGAAAATCTGGGGAACAACACCCCTACGCCGCTTGTAGGAACACTCTATAGAGGCATGGCAGAAGTGGAGGTTCATATCACTCATGCCGCCCATCACAGCATTACAGCGCAGACGCAATGGTATTGCCTACTTGCCGACAACGTACTTACCCAGATGCCTCTTACCAGCTACGACGGTTTTAAGCAGGGTGGGGAACCTATCAAAAAGTATTCAGAAAAGGGAGGCTCCTATACCGCCATTGCCTATGCCCCCTTCCCAGATGTAGGCAAAGAAGTGGTGCTCAAGGCATTTGTGCTGCCAGGCAAGACCCATCTTGCCGTGAGAATAGGCTTCGATGCCTATCCTCACGCCCACAACTATCAGATAAAGGCAAAGGATATGATGTCTTCTGAAGCAGCCACGGGCGTTATCGTGGTAGATGGAGTCAGCAACCTCTTCTATCTGAGACGAAACCATAAATATGTCTTCACATACACTGATCAAGGAAAACTTACAGACTCCAGACATTTGCTCGAATAAGATCAAGAGAATTATCAAGACGTTATGCTATGTTTTAAAATCAAACAGACAATGAAACAGCATTTTATATACAAAACTTTCATATCATTTTTGTTGGCATTCCTGATGGTTGTGCCCGCCTCTATCCAGGCGGCACAACCCAAGGATGACAACACCAGTCCCTATTTCGAGAGTGCTGCCGTTAGAGACTCGTTCAAGAACTGCAAGAAACCCATCTGGACCAACAACTGGGATGATCTGCCAGACGACAAGCACCAAGACCATTTTGTGGAGTTCAACAATCACCCCAAATATTACAACATGACATTCCGTGAGCTGCGCAACCGCCGTGCCCTTACAGGCGAATCGTGCACCATTAACAAATTGATTGGTGTGGTAGGCGTAGGCAGCTGGGCAAAGGATATGGGCGCCCTTACCGACGATTCACTCGACAACTATGCACAGGTAAACTCAGTGGTAAGAGCAGGTGTAACCGTTGACCCGATTGTGAGCGTAAGAGATATGGACAATTACTACTCCAAGGGCACGGTGGCAGGCTATACCATCGTAGCAGGTTCGGGCAGCAGCGTGCTCAGTCTCGATGTAATCAAGGCTTTCTCCATCGGATTCTATCGCGACGGCAAGCTGCAGGGCGTAAAGGCGGTGAGAGAAGGACAGGATGGTTCGGGAGTAACGCTGAAGCTGCTCCAGATACCGGGTTCCGACAACATCTGCGCCATGCTGACGGCAGAAAGCGACTGGCTCTTCGATGAAATCACTCTCGACTGCTCGGGCGGCATTCAGGCAGAAGTGGCGAATATTCTGAAAATCAAATATGCCTTCGTGGGCGAATCTACGGAGTTTACCATTACCGATGGAGGCATCAAAAAATACAACGAATATTTCAAAGACGACAAGCAGGTGGCGCTCAAAGAGATGAAAGCTGGCGCCCTATTATCCTCGGCATCCCCCTGCCTTTCCTGGACGACGATATAAAGAAGATGACAGATGATAATCTGGACAATTTCGCCACCATCGTCCCTCTTCTTAACATAGGTTACCAGGCGGAGCCAAGTTTATGATGCAGAACGACAAGAACCCGCAAGGCGAAGCATTCGAGGCTGGCATGGAGGCTGGCTTCAAATACAAGATGGATGCCCTGCTGAGCCTCAATGCAGGAACATGGGTCAACGTGCTGCTCTTCGACCACAAGGGAAACAAGGTGCAGGAAGAAACGATTTCTGCCCAGGTGCTCAACCTCTCGCTGGTGCAGATTGGCGACGGAACGGTGAGCATCAAGCAAAGGTGCCGTTTCAGGATGCGAAATCAGATTCCTTACGGTTCTCGGAGTAGATGCAGGCGTCATCGGCATCCACTATGGATTCGTAAGAATGGCTCCAGATGTATCCCACCGGTGCCCCATCAATCCTACCATCAACAGCAATGTCTGCCCATCGCAGACTTCGTTTACTCTCCGTTCTAATCCGAAAGTAAGCGTAACATGGAAGCTGACGGGTGCCTGGGATTTGAATGGCAACGTCATCCTGAACACCACTCCCGTGAAGGTGACTGCCGATGGCCATGTAACCGGCATGCTGCCGGGCAAATATACCTTCAAGGCTACGGCTAAGGACGGATGCAGCGACGAGACCACCATCACCGTGGGCGGATTCGGAAAGGGTGTAACGCTGTGCGGCAAACCGCTTATCAACGATACTGAAAAAGCCGTCTATGCTCTCTCCACCGACAAGCACGCTACCTCAGGTTCGCTGATTTCCATTTCCGACCTCCAAAATCCTCTGAATATTCTCAACAAGGATGATACTTCGTATGCAGAATACATCAGCGGTCTCAACCTGGGCAACAACCTGGGCATCATCGGTATCAAAAGAATAGAGGAGAATAGTCTGATATATGATGCTACCGGCCGACACGAAGGTGAATCAGAGCCGGAAGCCGTCAAGAGAGCTCAACCTAAGCGCATCGGATTCGTGGTAGAAGCCACGGGAACGGTGCTGAACCTGCATGCACTGGAGTTCTTGCATATAAGATGCTATCATAACGGCGAGGAAATATATCGCCATCTGATAGACGAGAACAATGCCATCAGTGCCGACCTGATAGGTTCTGAGAAAGTGCAGAAAGTGAGATATTCCATCGAGGTGCCTTCCATTGACAAGAATGGAAAGCCAACCCAGATGGACGAGTTCCAACTCTGGTATTCGGGTGCAGTCAATCTGGGCGTTTCTAAACTCCGTATCTACTATGCCTTTATCGAGGAGCTTCCGACTACTGTTCTTCGCCACTTGCATGTAGCAGTATGGTGATGTCGCATAATCATTCACATACTACCATCAATGCTAATGAAACCAAATTTGGCGGAGCGGTGAGTGTGGCTACTGTAGATGATAACTTAGGTTATCTGGTGGATGATGACTTGAATACCTATATGGCGGTTGCCAATACGGTAAGTCTGGGAGTTGGTCAAACATTCGCCGTAAAGATGGGTAGAACACTCGACTATCATCATCAGTTGGGAATTGTCATTGACAACAAGACTTTCCTGGCAGCCGTAAACGTAGGAGACTGGCTAACGGTAGAAACCTTCAAAGAAGGTAATTCTACGGGAGATAAATTTACCGACTGGGACGTGATTTCCGCTAAAGTAGCGGGTTATGGCGATAAGAATATCCTCTTCCTTCAGCCAAAGAAAGCGTATGACGAGGTGCGATTTACTTTAGGCAAAATTGTAGGCGCATTGGATGTGCAGAAATTCTACGGACTCGTGACACGTGGTGATATTGATAATGATGGTATTCCTGACTGTAAGGACAACAACTCGTGCGTAGATGGTGTAGACGATATCGTTGTCAACAATGTATGCGTAGGAGATACGATTGTCGTAACTGCTACCGGATTGACCGGAGTAGATTATCATCTTTACTTCGGTGATAAGAATGCGGGAGATAATGGCATCGTGTCTCTGCATTCTACATCAGACACCAAGAACAATATAAAATATTCTTATATCACCAAGAAGCCGGGCGAATATCAGCTCAGTTTCTTCGACGGCAGCGGGAGGCCACTCTCTTCAGTAGTATATCAGGTTCATCCATTACAGACCCGATGGCTTCCGAGTGCATCTACCAATGAATGGAACAAGTGGGACAACTGGAGCGACGGTTCGCCTTACTGCTGCACCAACGCCATCATTTCGTCGGATGCCGATAACTTCCCAATGCTGGGCACGCCAGTGAAGCCAGCCGACTACTGCTGCAAGGACATCTTCTTCGAACCCCGTTCGGCGGTGGATAACGTGCCATCGCTCAACTATCGCAAGGCATGGGTAGAACTGGAGCAGAAGCCGAACCATTACTATCTGCTGAGTGCACCACTCAAGCAGATGTACACGGGCGATATGTTCATGCCTGCCGACACCACGAAGGCGAAATACTTCGAGGATCTGAACGAAGGAAACTGGAAGGAACAGCGCTTCAACCCGAGCATCTACCAGCGCCTCTGGGCGGCTGCGCATCCGGGTAAGATTTATTCGCTAGACAGCAAGGGAAATCCGGTTTTGACGGATGATAAAACGCTCGCCGTGAAAGAGGCCACCTGGTCGCACAACTTCAATGCCGTGGCTAAGCCTTACGGCATGGGTGAAGGCTTCTCTATGTGGATAGACAACGGCAATCTGCCGGCTACCAATAAGTTCTGTATCCGCCTGCCTAAGGCGCATAAAGAATATAGTTACTTCGTGGATTACGATCAGGAGAAAGTGGCTAGTGAAACAGTGACGAAAGATGCAGATAAGATAAACCGTTTCATCTACGAACCGGATTCTCCGCAGGAGGGCGACTTGACGATGGAATATAAGTATCTGTCGGAAGGCAAGGAAGTGACGGAGAACCGCACGGTGTTCGTGGGGCAGAGCGAGTATTATATTACGCTGAAATCGGATATTCCTACGCAGACCTTCGTGCTGGGCAACCCATTCATGAGCCGCCTGAATATCAAGAAGTTCCTGGAGGTGAATGAGAACGTGAGCAGTGTGAAGGTGGAAGTAGAGAATGAATTAGGAGATATGGAAGAGCAGACAGTAAGCAAGGTCGCTTCTACGGGCAATGCCACCACCATCGCCCCAATGCAGGCATTCTATGTTACCACAAATGATAAGCCGAGTACGGAAATCACCCTGCTGCTCACCCCAGAAATGATTGGTGGAAGCAAGAAGGCTACTGAGGAAAGTAAACCTGCTGAAGCCAAGGGACTGAAAGTGTGTGTGGAAAGCCTGAAGACGCGAAGCAAATCAGCAGCTATGCTGGTGATGGAGAATTCAGAAACTGCTTATGATGTTTCTGCCGGTTCTTCTTTCAAGAACTCTGTATGGGTTCCAACTCTTCTGGATAGTGAAGTGAAGTCACCTTTGAAGGTATTTGGTATTCAGCAGAGTCAGGCTTACGATATCCTTCCGATGACTGGCGCTACATCTTTAGGAATCTATCTGTCGCAAAAGGATAGCATCCGTATCGAGGTAAAACCTATTCAGGGTGTTGATATGAGCGGATATGTTCTCCATGATATGCTTTCGGGTGCCGATTATTCACTTGATTCTCCTCTCATTATTGCGGATGCCGAGACCTCGTTAGGCAGATTTGTTATCAGAAGCCGTTATGGAAGTACAGATGTGACATCTGTCGATACTGATCAGCGCATCAGTATTGTTCAGGAAGGTTCTTCTGTCCTCGTGCAATCTGCCTGCGGTCTGCTCAAGAGTGTCAAGGTCATAGACCTGAATGGCAGAATCATCAGCAGGGTACAGGGAAATGGTTCAAGGTGTTTAAAGGCGAGCATAGCCACAGGCATTCAAATCATACACATAGAATTGACAGATGGTAGCAGCAAGGACTATAAGATGATTTTCTAAGTGAAATCAGAATAGCGAATTACATCTTTTACTTATAATTATCCCTGCCAGCTTGTGAAAGCTGGCAGGGATTTTTATTTGAAAATCAAAAGATTCAAAGAATCATATATTGAGTCCACTTGAAAAAGTCATTTTTACGAAACGTGTCATTGATTGTCAATAAGTTACAAAGACAAAAATATGATTCAGGACTTTTTCAAGTGGACTCAGTACATTTAATTTTGAGTGCTAAATTACTCTTTATTTTCGACATATGCAAGAGTCGTGAAAATACTTAATTTTCACAATGTATACGATTTTTTTAATGATTCTCAGAAAAGTATACAAAATAGGGGAAAAAGTGAGCAATTTACGTTACTCGCCTTCTTCCCCTTACTTTTATAAATTTACGGTAGGTGCAGAGCGATGCACAATCCTTATTTCATCGCCATCTTGATAGAATCCTTACCCACCTTGGCGATAACCAAAGACTCGGAAACAGCATAAGAGGAAGTAACTTAATATACTACCCACTCATTAATTTAGTGTAAACTTGCATTTAGGAAAGTTCGAACACCCATAAAAAGAGCCATATCTTCCATTGCGTAAAACTAACTGACCACCACATTGTGGGCAAACACCTTGCCTTATTAAACTCTTTGCTCTATATTGCCTATCTTTAACATTCTGCTTGTGCTGTCTAATTTCTTCCTTATCTGCTAATGTGTAATACCGACATGTACCATAAGCCTATAGTTTTATATATCGGGGCAAAAAGACTATTTTACTTGAAATTACCTCCATAATGGTTCCATTTGCCATCCCTGCGGAAAGCCGAGAGCTTTTAAGTCAATTTCGGGAAACCGAATGAACAACCATGTTATTTTAGATTGCATATCATTATTGGGGGATATAACATTAAGAAAGTACTTGATGATGCACAGATCGAAGTAAGCACGCATGGAATCTGTTGGTAGCGTTATCCATTCTCTTTCAGGACTATTTGGAATCGCTGGCTGAATAGCATTCTGTTTGTTCCATACTCTTGAATGATGACCACAGGCATTTCGAGTAACAGCAATAACTGTAAGCCATGACTCAAACACATTGATAGGCAAACCAAAACGTTTAGCTATGCGTTTGCGTATGCGATTTTGTTTGATGTTACGATAAATAGCATTGACATTTCCAATAGTAAGCAACTCGCCTAAAATCCACGATGGTGGATATGGCTCAGAATAGGTTCGCTTGAAATGAAGAACAAACTCCTCCTTGGATTTGCTGTATTCCTTGGATATAGCCCGCATTGTTTCATTAAATCTGGAACTATCCAAGAAATAAGAAGAGTCAGTAAGCCAAAAAGGATTGCCCGTCATATCTGCTGTTATTTGCATTACTGCCCGTCTGATAGCAATTTCAATCTTTTCTATCTCATTGAACATGAGTAGTCTCAGTTTCTTATCAAAACGATAAAGCATCATCACTTTCTTGAAGGATGAACCTTCCTTGTATAAATGTGCTGTCTTGGGCATCTTCAACAAAGGATACATATAAGCAGACAATCTGTAATAACCAATATTGTCAATGTACTGTATGGCTTTGTTCCTATCATAAATCTGTAAACCTCGTGATTCAAGCAAATTAACGAGATTTTCTGAAGATTCAAATCGTTTTGTAAAAGGTACAAGATTTGCCATATTCAAATGTGTATAAATAAAAACGCCTCGCACGATTTGAGCATTGTTAAGAGGCTTGGCGAGGACTGACGCTGCAAAGATACGAATAATTATTGAAATCACAAAATTTTCCGCAAGAAAAATCTCGCAAAAGTGAATATTTATGTTTAATAGTATAAAAACGAGCTGTAAAACCATGTTCTGCTTACAAAACAAGAAAGAAGAAATGGGAATTACCATTCAAAAAAGAGTTTGACGCACCAATTCCTGGGCACCAAACTCTTTATATTTTAGAATCTACGAAGTTTATTTTACGGCAACCTTGATGGCATTATCACCGAATTTTGCGATGACCATGGTTTCTGATACAGCGCAGGAAGCGGTACCGTCTACATGAGCTATGGGCTCAGAACATTGATATCAATATTAAAAACCACAGACAACAGTCACCTAATATGTGTCCAATTCAAATTGTGTACGAACTCGTACACTTTTGAATAGCTTATCCTTTCAGCTGCTGTAACTGACTCTCCGACAATCCTGTTATTTCCATCACCGTGGCAGCATCCATACCATTTGCCAGCATCTTTCTGGCAATCTCAAGGCTTCGCTTGTTCATGCCCTTCTCCATGCCTTTTTTCATGCCTTCAGCCAGCCCCTTCTCCATGCCTTCAGCCAGGCCCTCTTCTTTACCTTCTCGCTTGGCGGTATCAATCGAATTCTTGATATCACGATATGCCATCTTGCTGGCTTCAAAACTGATATATCTTTCTTCTACCTGCTTCATAATCCCAATGTTATTAATATTTCTATTGCATCAGCAAAGTTACAATTTTATTTTCATACCTGCAAGAGTTTTCTGATAAAAATTGAGAAAATGTTTATAAGTGCGCGAAAAATATAAGAAAGATGAAATGGTATCCGATTATTCGGATTCTTTTCGTCCAGAGTTAAACTTGATGGAAAAACATGTTGTAGTCCCTCATAAACGTCTTAACGTTTGAATCCCGTACTTCCTGCATTATGAGCCAATTGCAACAATAACTTTTGGATACTATTTTCTGCAAGACCATTTTCTTTTGTATAGTGTCCTGTCTGCTTAGTCATTTTGGCAACTTTTAGCGATGTAGTATAGTGTAGTGCACGGCCTTCTATCAAACCCTTTTCATGAGCCTTGGATTCTGTAATCAAGCCACTTGGCAGGGCACGATAGATAAGGTTCTCGAATCTGGTGCTGTGCTCGTCATCAATGATGCTTTTCTCTTATTCTTCTGCCAGTTCTTTCATCGCATCGTTTAATGTGTTGAAAAGAACGTTGATGTTTTCTTCTTCATTCTTGCATGCCTCCTTGAAGAGGGCAACAGGATCTTCGGTGCTGCTCTTGAGCGGAGTCTCGTTGAGCAGGATGTTGACATTGTTCAGCAACATGCCGTGAAGGGTAGGCATGTGGAGCTGGTGCTGTTCGCCCTCCTTGCTACCACATTTCAGTCCGGCTGCGTATGCCTTTACGATGATGCGGACCAGGAGATGGATGGCCATCGGCTCGTCGGCAAGACTGATCAGAATGCCGTGGGTGTAATCGCGTACATGCTCTTCAAGAGTGGTAAACTTGCCTTGCAGAAGCCAGGTGAAGTTACGCTTGTATTCAGACTCCATCGCCTTGTAAAGCTGGTTCGATTTGCAGGCTATGCGCAGGTAGTCGAGCATGGTTGGCTCAAAGGTCGGGTCAGCCTGTTTCATGCTGTCGAAGTTCTTCTTCATGCGCTCGTTGGCTTCCTCGGCAGTCTTGTAGTTGAGGCGTACGAGGGTAGAGAACATGATGTCGAAGAAGTATTGGTTTACCTCGCCATAGTGCTCCAGCATCATCTGCTTAATCTGTTTCGGGTCGTTCTTCTTGCTGAAGTCATTGCCTTCGATGGTAGCATCGATGATGCCACGTGCGTAAGCTTCGAAAAAACCTCTTACAAATGCAGCTACTGCCTGATAACTGTTGATTCTTTTGCTCATTTCTTGTCTGTGTTTATTGGGCTGTTCCTGTTTGGGAATAACAGCTTCTTATTCAAAAGTCTTAAATTCATACCCCTGTTCCATGAGCCATTCTATGGCCTGAGGGAGCGCCGTCTTCAGCTTTTCAATGCTCTTCAGCGAGTCGTGGAAGGTGATGATGCTGCCATTGCGGGCATATCGCTTCACATTGTTCACCACATCTTCTGCCGTCATCCATTTGGAATAGTCGCGTGTCACCACGTCCACATGATGACCTTGTAAGTGCGGTGCAGCCACCAATACTCACTTGGTCGCATCCAGCCGTGAGGTGGACGGAAGAGATGGGCATGGATGATGTCGTTCGCCTTATTGGTGTTGAGCACGTAGGAGATGACGCGGTGCTTGAAGGCACCGATATGATTGAATGTATGGTTGCCTACCTGATGACCCTCTGCTACAATCTGGTTGTAGAGGTCATGATTGCGCAATACATTCTCGCCTACCATAAAGAAAGTAGCCTTGATATTGTACTTTCTCAGGGTCTCTAAGATGAATGGAGTTGACTCTGGAATTGGACCGTCATCAAATGTAAGATAGACTGAATGGTCTTTCTTGTCCATTCTCCAGATGGCCTTTGGATATAACCATCTGAGCCATTTGGCTGGTTGCTCTATGAACATGGATAAAACAGGTTTATATGAATAATGAAAAGTTTGGCGTCGTGTTTCGCGACACCAAACTTTTTCCTATTTTTTACTGATTGCCTTCCGGCATTCTGCCACCTCTGCCATGATAGAGACGGTAGAGGTTGTTGAGCTGCTTCTCATACTTCTGCTCCAACTGTGGACTCACCATTCCGGCAGCCTCGCAGATGCTCTGCATGATCATAATCTGACGGATGCAATCGTGCTCTGACTGGAGGAAACGGTCGTTTGGCAGCGAGAGATAGTAGTTGAGGTATTGTGAAGCATTCTTCCATACCGCTTCAATATATTCCTTACCCTTGGCTTTCTGACCGGTCATCAGCCAACCGCGAGCCATATCCAAGCCACCGCTCATGTAGTCGAGCGTAACATTGTAGGCAGGAATCTCGGTATCAGCCTTCTTCAGGATGTTGATAGCCTTCTGTTTCTTGCCTTCGGCGATGAGCTGGAGGGCTGTCTGGGCGAGCAGGCGACGGTGGTATAACACATACGCATGGTTGTCTCGTCGATGTAGAGTCCCTTCTGCTTCAGGTTGCCGAACTTGAATCGGGTCATGATGTTGTGATAAGCCTTCTCTGTATCGAAGTTCTTGGCACCTGGCTTGTTGGTGGTGAACGGAGTGATACGGTTCACAAGTCCCTCCTGTACGAAGTTGTCGCCGAGGTTCATATAGTTCTCTTCGCCTACGGTGAGTGCTACGTAGAGCGGACGGGTCCAGTTACACTGTGCCAGCATTTCGAGCATCATGAGGTCGCCCTTGTAGAGTGCGCTCTTGCCGGCAAGAGAGATGACCATCTTGTCTGGAATAGAATCTGATGCCATCATCATACCGCTCTTCTTTACAGCCTCCTTGTCGATAGTGACATAGAGGGTATCTGTAGGGATGAAGTGCATGTCAGGGTTCTTGCTGCGTACCCAGTTCTTCAGGATGTTCTTGAGTTCGAACGGTTCGTCACCAAACTGCTTCTTGGCATTCTCTGGATCCTGCTTGTAGAAGTCGAGAATCTGCTTCTTTGCTTCAGGCTCAACAGATACATATTCGTTGGTACCTGAACAGAAGTCGAGACGTGGCCAGGTGATTGGCACAGATGGTGAGTTGTATGCAGGACGCATCATCTGGTCGATATACCAGTCGGTCTGCAGGTAGCTCAGGTTACATACGCGGGCATCAGTTCCAACGCCTTCTACCTCCTGGTTGTACCAGAGTGGGAAGGTATCATTATCACCATTGGTAAAGATGATAGGGTTGCCCTTCTCCTGGAGTGACATCAGGTAGTTCTGACCGAAGTCACGGCAGGTATAACGGTTTGAGCGGTCGTGATCATCCCAGGTCTGTGATGCCATCTGGATAGGTACGAGAAGTGTGATGACTGCTACGATAGCTGTTACGGCAGTACCGCTGAGCTTCATCTTGCGCTTCAGAATGTCGATAATGGCGAGTACGCCGAGACCGCACCAGATAGCGTATGCATAGAATGAGCCGGCATAAGCATAGTCACGCTCACGTGGCTGCATCGGTGTCTGATTCAGGTAGATGACGATGGCAAGACCTGTCATGAAGAACAGGAAGAATACGATCCAGAACTGCTGGATACCGATAGGGAGGAGTACTTCCTCTTCCTTGCCGTTCTTCATTACCTTCTTCTTGCGGGTATACCAAGCCTGCCAGAAAAGTCCGATGAGACCGAGAATCAGCGGCATGCAGTAGAATACATTGTGTCCCTTGTTCTCCTTCAGTCGTCTGGCAATTTGCTCTGGTCGCCATAGAGTGAATCATCAATGAATGAGAAACCGGTAATCCAGTTGCCGTGCTCTGGCTCACCATTGCCCTGGATGTCGTTCTGACGGCCGGCAAAGTTCCACATGAAGTAGCGCCAGTACATGAAGTTGCACTGGTAAGAGAGGAAGAAGCGGATGTTGTCGAACTGTGACGGCATCTTCACCATCATACTCTCTCCGCAGCGGTCGTAAGGAATCTCTGTGCCTTCTACACCGCCCATCCAGTCTTCGTATGCCTGGGCATGAGCCGAACTGTACATACGAGGGAAGAGCATGTTCTGGGCATAGATATACTTATTCTTGTGACTTACTACGAAGTAAGAGTCCTTTTCATCAGCCGAAGCTTTCTCCTTGCGCTGGTAAACCGGTGCACCTTCCTTCATGACAGGTTTGCACATGTTGCCGTCTACTTCGAGGGCTACCTGTGATGTATAAGCCTGGCCATAGAACAGAGGACGGTCGCCATACTGGTCGCGGCTCAGATAACTTCCCAGGGTAAAGATGTCCTCAGGAGAGTTCTGGTCCATAGGAGGGTTAGCAGAAGAACGGATCACGATGAGTGCGTAGCTGGAATAACCAATCATCAGCATCAGCATGCAGAGCAAGGCTGTGTTCTTGACGCGTGATGAGATGAGAGGCAGGAGCTGCATCTTCTTCTTGGCGATGCCTGTAGATTCGTCAACGCCTGTAACTACTTCCTGCTTGCGCTTGTAGCCGAGTACGAACCAGAGGATAACCAGCACGATGATGCCGGTAATGGCAGCTGTCCAGCCATATCCGTAGAATGGGATGCCGAGCATGCCGAAGCCGAGAACGAAGGCGATATTCTGCTTCTTCTCGTTCTTCTCTGATGCATTACAGGTCTCATAGATGCCCCAGATGACAGAGGCTACGAGACAGATGATGTATACGATTTCACCGGTATTGAACGGACAGCCGAGGGTGTTGACAAAGAACAGCTCGAACCAGCCGCCTACGGTGATGATACCTGGAACCACACCATACAGTACGGCTACCACTACGAGGAATGAAAGGAACAGCGCCAGGAGCGAGCCCTTGAGGTTGGCATGTGGCACCTTCTTGTAGTAATAAACCAATACGATGGCTGGGATACAGAGCAGGTTGAGCAGGTGGACACCGATACTCAAACCGGTCATATAGGCGATGAGCACAAGCCAACGGTCGCTATGAGGCTCGTCAGCATGGTCTTCCCACTTCAGGATGAGCCAGAATACCACAGCGGTAAAGGCTGAAGAGAACGCATAAACCTCACCCTCGACAGCAGAGAACCAGAAGGTATCGCTGAAGGTGTAGATGAGTGCGCCCACCATACCGGATGCCTCGATGGCAATCAGCTTACTGGTAGTCAGTTCTTTCCAGTCGCTGATGACGAGTCGGCGAGCCAGGTGGGTGATGGTCCAGAAGAGGAACATGATACAGACGGCGCTCAGCAGGGCGCTCATCGTATTTACCATCTTGGCTACCTGGGTAGTGTCGCTGGCGAAATGTGTGAAGAAATTGCCTAAAAGCATGAAGAATGGTGCCCCAGGTGGGTGACCGATCTCCTGCTTGTAAGCAGTCGTAATAAACTCAGGACAGTCCCAGAAACTGGCTGTCGGTTCAATTGTGGAACAATAAGTGAACGCCGCAATGATGAATGCGACCCATCCGAAGATATTGTCCACTAATCTGTACTGTTTCATTATTGTTTAAACTTTAATGTATTATATTTCTTTCTGAATGCTTTCTCTGTTTCTGAGTGCTTTCTCTGTGCCTTTCAAAAAGGCACATTCCAGTTGCAAAGATAATAAAAAGATGAGATAATATGGATTTTTGCACCTGTTTTTTAGGCATTATTATATAATAAGCCTATACATTTAAGAAATGCTCTTCCAGTTTCTCTCTCGCATATCTGCCGTATCGTGGTAGTGGAGATGATGATTTACGCAGGCGATGTGCTTTACGTTATTGAGCACTTCGGCTACATCATGGCTTACGATGATGATGGCGCACTCCCGGTTGATCTGTTCCAGCATCTCGTACATCTGCTTCTGGAAACGGCGGTCGATGTAGGTGTTGGGCTCATCCAGTATCACTACATCGGGTTTGGAAACAATGGCGCGGGCGAGGAGTACTCGCTGCAGCTGTCCGCCGCTCAAGGCTGCGATATGGCGGTCTTTCAACTCCGTGAGCTGCATCTGTTCCAGACAGTCGAGAACCTGCTGGTGCTGTGCCTGGGTGTATCTCGAAAAGAGACTTTTGGTCTTGCTGAGTCCTGAGAGTACCACTTCATAGACGGAGATAGGAAACTGTTTGTCGAGATGATTGTATTGGGGCAGATATCCCATACTGATTTCCCTTACTTCCTCCCCGTCTTTATAAAAGCGGATGCTGCCGTCTGTGGGTTTCATCAGTCCCAGAATGAGGCGCATGAGAGTTGTCTTGCCACCACCGTTGGGACCGATGATGCCAAGATAATCGTCTTTGCAGACGGTGAGGTTGATATCGTGGAGCACCTCCTTGCCTTCATAGCCTGCAGAAAGATGCTCGATCTCTATTAACTTTGAACTTTGAACTTTGAACATTGAACTTTATGATTAGTTGTTGTTTTAACAAAGCTTTTGCCCTTACAGGGCGCCATGTTAACTGCTATTATACCCAGGGCGTTGCCCTGGACTAGGAGCTTCTGCCCTTTCAGGGCGTGTGGAGCTTACTTCCCAACAACGATTTTCTTGCCTTGTACCGCTGCTGCCGCTTCCTGCATCGCCCAGTTCCAGTCGCCCTGCAATGGGTTGATATCCATCGCCTTGGTTTGGCTTTCCTTGATGAAGGTTGTGGTGTTGCGGTTGGCAAATTCTGCCTGTATCAGGCAGAACTTGATCTTTTCTTTTCTGGCTCTCTCTATGAGGCTCTTCAGCTGGGAGCACTAGGCTCCCTGCCTTCTTCCTCTATGGCAAGCTGCTCCAGCTGGTAATCACGGGCAAAGTAGGTGAGGATAGGGTGATAGATGACGAACTTGCGTACCATCTCGGGATGATTCTTGAAACCCTCTCTGATGGTGCTGTCTCGCTTGTCGATGATCTTCAGCAGCGACAGATAGTTCTTCTCAAAGAATGCCTTGTTCTTCGGCTCCAGATTGCAGAGCGCCTTGAGGATGTTGCTGGCTATGATGCGGGCGTTGCTGCAACTCATCCATACGTGTGGGTCGATGTTGCCACCCGGAGTCTTGGCAGGCTTGATGCCCACGGAAGTATCTATCACTTTCATATCCGGAGCGTTGTCCTGCAGCTTCTTCATCCAGGTCTGCTCAAAACCGATGCTGCCCACTTTCAGATAGAGGGCACTCTTCGAAAGTTCCATCATCTGCTGGGCATAAGGCTCGTAAGTTTCTGGATTGTTGCCGTTGGATACCATTACGTTGACATCCACCTTATCTCCGGCAATCTTATCTACGAAATATTGGTAGGGAGGGATGGTAACGGTTACAGTAGCTTGGCATTACTTTCAGCCATGCCAGCCTTTTGCTGGTTGCTTTTGCAGCCAACCATTAGGGCGCATATTATAATAAGGTATAAAAATCTCTTCATAATTAAACGATAAAACTCAGTCCATAGACCAATAAAACATATCTTAGTACCTTTCCGATGGTGATACTGAGTATCGAAATCGGAATATTGGCTCTTGTCAAGCCTAAAACGATGGTGATGGCACTTCCCAATAGTGGGAGAAAGGCGAAGAATCCCATCCAGGCGCCTCTGCCTGCCATGAAACGTTCAGCCTTATCCAGACTTTTTTTCTTCACATGCAGGTATTTCTCTATCCATTCCATCTTACCCATTCTGCCCACACCGTAGTTGAACATGGAACCAAGCACATTGCCGATGCTACCGTAGATAACGAGGGGGAGAGGCTCTAGTCCAGCTGCCTGCAAGCCTGCCATTACTGCCTCGCTGCTGAATGGGAAGAAAGAACCTGCCAGAAAAGCTGCAGCAAGCATGCCCCAATAGCCCCAGTCGATTAAGAAACTGATAATCCAGCTCATAGTAATATGCTCTCTGGTACGAGTATGTTATATGCCATGATAAGTACCAGCATGATGAGCAGCAGAATGAAGGAGATGTTGGTAAACTTACCTCTGGTGAATGTGATGAAATGGGCGATAAGCGGTGCTGTATTCACAATCAGGATGCCGCCCAGTTCCTGTATATGTCGAGGCTGGAGGACGATGAAGATGATGCAGACAACCGATATCATGATAAACGTTTCGTAGATCATGCGGGTTCGTATCTTGTCGCCGTAGCTGGTGCGTATGAAGTGGATGGAACCGATGATGGTGAGCAGGGTAACGAAACTCAGGTTCAGTACCTGATGGTCGGTAACCTGCGAATAATCAAAGAGCTCGCTGTAGTTGATGAATTCGCAGAAGTGGTCAGCCAGACCCTGGATGTTGTCGGTATAGAAAAAATAACCGGCTGCAAACCAATAGGGCACGATGAGACCTACCAGGGATGCAAAGAATGTCTTTACGCTAAACGAGAGGGTAAACACCATCATCATAATCCACAGTATAGGCATGAAATAGCCTATCTGCACGAAAACCATCGATGCCAGACCGATGCAGGCAAAGGCGTAGAAAGTCCAGCCTGTAGAGCGTTTATCCTGATAGCAATTCCAGATAATGAGATAAAAGGCGATGAAACACATCGTCACAATACTGCTTTTTAAAGAGAGTTGGGGGAGTCCTGCCATCGTCATTAATGCCAGAAAACTGCAGGATACCATTCGGCTGTAGGTACGCATGAGGGCATTACGGTTGTTCAGTTCCACCATCAGCAGGGTAGACATGGCTGTAAAAGCAAATTCTACCCAGATATTGGATACCAATAAACCTACTGCAACCCAAACCAGCGTGGCAAGGGTTGCAGTAATAGGTAAAGAGTAGCGGCTAGCCGCTACTTTATTTTGAAAAGTTTTCTTTCTTAACATCTAATTCAACATTAAAAAACTAAAGGTCCTGTCCGATATCAGAACGGAAGTACTTGTCGGTGAACTGGATCTTCTGTGCCTCAGCAAAGCTCTTCTTCAAGGCTTCTTCCTTGTCCTTGCCGTAGCTGCTTACGCAGATGACACGACCACCGTTGGTTACTACCTGACCATCCTTCATGGCTGTACCGGAGTGGAATACTACCGAACCTTCCACGTCATCGATGCCATGGATAGGATAACCCTTCTTGTAAGCCTCTGGATAACCGCCGCTTACGAGCATCACGCAGACTGCTGCACGCTCATCAAATTCGATGCTGCGCTTGTCCAAGTCGCCTGCTGCTACACCCTCAAAGAGATCCACGATGTCGCTCTTCAGGCGGAGCATCACGCTCTCTGTCTCAGGGTCACCCATACGGCAGTTGTACTCGATGACCATAGGCTCGCCTTCAACGTTGATCAGACCGAAGAAGATGAATCCCTTATAGTCGATGTTCTCCTCAGCAAGTCCTTCTACGGTAGGACGGATGATGCGCTCGTCAACCTTCTGCATCCACTCCTTGGTAGCGAATGGTACAGGGGTAACGCTACCCATACCGCCAGTGTTCAGACCGGTATCGTGCTCGCCGATACGCTTGTAATCCTTAGCCTCAGGCAGAATCTTGTAGTTCTTGCCGTCGGTCAATACGAATACAGAGCACTCAATGCCGCTGAGGAATTCCTCGATGACTACGCGTGCAGAAGCGTTGCCGAACATACCGCCGAGCATCTCCTTGAACTCCTTCTTAGCCTCTTCCAGGGTAGGGAGAATGAGAACGCCCTTACCGGCGCACAAACCGTCAGCCTTCAATACATAAGGAGCCTTCAGTGTCTCCAGGAATTTCAAGCCTTCCTCTACGTGCTCGCCGTCGAAAGTCTCATACTGGGCAGTAGGGATGTTGTGGCGCTTCATGAACTTCTTGGCGAAGTCCTTGCTGCCTTCCAATACGGCACCAGCCTTTGATGGACCGATGACAGGGATGTTCTGGGTGCGAGAATCGTTCTTGAAGTCATCGTAAACACCCTTTACCAATGGGTCTTCCGGACCAACTACCACCATATCAACGCCATTTTCTACTGTGAAGTTCTTGAGCGCCTCAAAGTCGTCTGCCTTGATATCTACGTTCTCGCCGACATTCTGAGTACCGGCATTACCAGGAGCGATGAAGAGTTTCTCACACTTCTCGCTCTGAGCGATTTTCCATGCTAAGGCGTGCTCGCGGCCACCGCCTCCTAACAATAAAATTTTCATTTGCTGTAAGTTATTGTTTGTTATTTGATGTAGGAGTAAACTCCCCTTTTTCGGGGGATGTTTGCTCCTAGATATTTACTTGAGATAATCGAAGAAATAATTGCTGATGCGCTCATGCAGATGAGTGCTCTGATGACCTCTCATGTTGTGAGGCTCGCCAGGATAGACGAAGAAGTCTGGCTGGGTGCCTGCGGCGATGCAAGCCTTGAGGAAGGTGAGGCAGTGCTGTGGCACTACAGTCACATCGTTCAAGCCCTGGATAATCTGCAGCTTGCCTTTCAGGTTCTTTGCCTGATAGAGCAGAGAGGTCTTTTTGTAACCCTCTGGGTTGGTCTGTGGGGTGTCCATATAGCGCTCGCCATACATCACCTCGTACCAGTGCCAGTCGATTACCGGACCGCCTGCTACGCCTACCTTGAACACATCAGGGTGGTTGGTCATCAGCGAGATGGTCATGAATCCGCCGAAGCTCCAGCCGTGAACGCCAATCTTGTCAGCATCTACGTAAGGAAGCGTCTTCAGATATTCCACACCCTTCATCTGGTCTTGCATCTCAATCTGTCCGAGCTGGCGGAAGGTAGCCTGCTCGAAAGCCTTGCCACGGTTCTCGCTTCCACGGTTGTCGAGGATGAAGAGCAGATAGCCCTTTTCTGCCATGTAGGTTTCCCAACCACGGCTAGAGTAGTTCCAGCGGGCATCTACGTTGTGGGCATGAGGTCCACCATATACATATATAATGGTAGGATACTTCTTGTTTGGATCGAAGTTTACCGGTTTCACCATTCTCCAGTAGAGGTCTGTTTCGCCATCGGCAGCCTTGATGGTACCGCAGCTGTACTCAGGCACATTGTAGCCCTTCCAAGGGTTCTCGGCAGTGAAGTAAGCGGTGCGCTTGCCGTTCTCGGTATTCACGAGGGCAATCTTGCGAGGCACGGTAGGAGTAGAGTAGTTGTCGAAGACATACTGTCCGTTCTCGCTCAAAGTGGCGCTGTGCCATCCCTTGCCGCAATCATCTACCAGCGTACGCTTGCCGGTTTTTGTATCTACGGCAAAGATGTTTCTCTGGATAGGCGATTTCTCGTTGGATGCGATGATGATACTCTTGCGCTTGCTGTTGAAACCGAGCACTTCCATCACTTCCCATTTGCCGGAAGTCAACTGCTTGATTTCGAGTGATTCTGTATTGCTTGCCATGCGGCTTCCGTGCTTGCCCAGGGTGCAGAGATAGAGGTGGTTGTAGCCATCCTTGCGGCTCTGCATGATAAAGCTGTTGCTGTCCCAAGGCAGGAACTGGATAGGGTGGCAAGGCTCCACGTATTTCTCGTCGGTTTCGCGATAGAGTTCGCCTGTCTTCTCACCGGTTTCTGCGTTGTAGGCAGTCAGACGGCAGTCGTTCTGGTCGCGGTTCAGTTCGAACATATAGATGGTCTTGCTGTCCGGACTCCATGCGATGTTGGTGAAGTAGCGGTCGGTTGGGTCGCCAGCCTTCAGATAGATGGTCTTGCCGGTCATGCAGTCGAACACGCCTACGGTTACCTTGTGTGATGTCTCGCCAGTCATCGGATACTTGTCTGGTGCAGGAGTAGCAATGCAACTCTGTGTTTCTGGATGATTGAAACCGATTTCCGGGATGTCGACCTGTGGATAGTCGGTTACCATACTCTGGTCCATGCGATAGAAGGCGAGCAGTTCGCCGTTAGGACTCCAGAAGGTTCCCTTGCTGATGCCGAACTCATCGCGGTGAACACTCTGTCCATAAACAATTTCGCGGCTTCCGTCCTTTGAAAGCTGGAAATCGTGAGATTTCTTCTCTTTTGTCAGGGCGTTGCTGGTTACATCGAAGGTACGCACATAGAGGTTGCTGCCCTTCAGATAGGCGAAGGCGTTCTGCTGGGCGTTAGCCTCCAGGAGGTTCTCGCCGTCAGCAAAATCCATCTCGCTCAGCAGCTTATGCTTATTGAAGTCTACGGTATAAGTCTTGCTGCCGTTGCTTACCATCACGATGCTCTTGCCTGCAAAAGGGAAGATAGCATTGTAGAGGGCTCTTACCTTGATGTCTTTGGTAGGAGCAATCCACTGGTTGATGTCATTGATGCCGAAGAGTCTGGTCTCCTTGCCTGTCGTCTTGTTGACGAGATAGCAGGCATCCACATCCTGGCGAACGAGTTCATTGCCCCACCAGGTGCACCAGCGGTTCTTAGCCACCATGTTACGATAGTTGTTGCCGCCGAAGTTCAGGTCTTCCAATGTAAAGGCTTTCTCGCCTTTCTGAGCAGGAACCACGCCCTGAGCCTGTAAGTCGGTTGCATTCATAGCCATCATAATCATAGCAGCAAAAGATAATTTATAAATTGAATTCTTCAGATTCATTATATTCTTTACTTTACTTTATCGGGTTTACCACCCATGCGTCGTGAAACACGACGTATGGGGAGTATGTCTTTTTAATCCTCGTCGTCGAAGTCAACGCTGAAGTTCTTCTTGCCTCCGCGCTTGCCTCCGAAATCACGGCCACCACGTTTGTCGCCCTTGAAGCCACCACGCTTGTCGCCTTTCTCGAAACGCTTTCCGTCGCGCTTGCCACCGAAGTCACGTCCACCCTTGCGGTCGCCCTTGAAGCTGCGGCTGCCACGCTTGTCATCGTCGTCATCATTGCGTCGACCGCCACCGATACGTGAACGGCCGCCCTTATGGAACTCAGCACGCTTCTTCTCGAAGTCTTCCAGGCGGTGAGTATGGAACTTGAAAGAACGGATATCGTCCTCCTCGTTTTCAGTCTCCTCGCTAACACGCTTCTTGAATTCACGCTCCTTCTTGAAACGGTGCTTCTGAGCCATCTCGCTCTTCTCGCGCTCAGTCTTCACGATGCCGCCTTCAGAACGGAAGTCCTTCATCTTGCCGTCGAACATCACATACTTGCGGAATTCGCACTCCAAGCTTCCGTTGAATACAGGAATCTTGATAGATGGTTTCAGACCAATCTGTTCGAAGCACTCCTCGCGGTAGCTCAATACCCAAGCCTCGTTGCCGGCAAAAGCCTTCTTGAAACGCTCACCGATCATCTTGTAGGTGTTCAGGAGGTTAGGGGTAGAGATGCGCTCGCCGTATGGAGGGTTCATCACGATGATGCTCTTCTCTGCTGGCTGGGTGAAGTCCTTGAAGTCCTGCTGGGCGATGGTGATATCCTTGCTCAGTCCGGCAGCACGCACGTTGAGGTTGGCTGTGTTCACCGCCTTCATGTCAACATCGTAACCATAGATATGGTGCTCGAACTCGCGCTCCTGAGAGTCGTCGTTATAGATCATGTCGAAGAGATCCTGGTCGAAATCGTTCCACTTCTCGAAGGCAAACTCCTTGCGGAATACACCTGGAGAGATGTTGCGGGCGATGAGGGCAGCTTCGATGGCGATGGTACCTGAACCACACATCGGGTCGATGAAATCGCATTCGCCCTTCCAGCCGGTCATCAGAATCATACCTGCAGCGAGAACCTCGTTCAGAGGAGCCTCTACCTGTTCCTGGCGGTAGCCACGGCGGTGCAGACTCTCACCACTCGAATCGAGACTCAAGGTGGCATTGTCTTCTGCAATGTGGATGTTGAGGCGGATATCCGGGTTAGATACGCTGATATTTGGACGTGTACCCTGCTTCTCGCGGAACCAGTCAACAATCGCATCCTTTACCTTGTAGGTTACGAAGCGTGAGTTGCGGAACTCCTCAGAGTAGACTACTGAGTCAACAGAGAAAGTCTTCTTCACGTCTAAGATGTCATCCCACTTGATCTTCTGAATCTGATCATACACCTCTTCAGCGCTTCTAGCCTTGAAGTGCTTGATAGGCTTTAAGATACGGATGGCTGTGTGCAACTGGAAGTTAGCACGATACATCATTTCCTTGTCGCCTGTGAAAGACACCATGCGGCGACCGATCTGTACATTATTGGCACCCAACTGGGTGAGCTCTTCAGCCAAGACTGGCTCGAGGCCCATGAAGGTCTTGGCAATGAGTTCAAATTCCTGTTCCATTATTGAATTCTATATCTAATAAACTTTGTTTTTCTTTTTTATATTTCTTTGTTTTCGGTTTCATATCCTTGGTAACCCATACGTTGGCTCCCACTACGCAGCCTTCTCCGATGGTGATGCGACCGAGGATGGTGGCATTGGCGTAGACGATGACATCATTTTCGAGGATAGGGTGGCGAGGGATTCCCTTGATAGGATTGCCGTCCTTATCGAGAGGGAAACTCTTGGCTCCGAGGGTTACACCCTGGTAGAGTTTCACATTGTCGCCGATGATGCAGGTAGCTCCAATCACCACACCCGTACCGTGGTCGATGGTGAAGTGCTTGCCGATGGTAGCCTCCGGGTTAATATCAATACCGGTTTCCGAATGCGCCAGCTCAGTCATCATTCTCGGAATGAGCGGCACTCCCAGTTCGTGCAGTACATGAGCGATGCGGTAGTTGGTAATCGCCTTGATGACCGGGTAGCAGGAGATGATTTCTCCGTGGCTCATGGCAGCCGGGTCGCCCTCGTAGGCAGCCTCTACATCGGTAGCCAGAATCTTGCGCAGTCTTGGAAACTCCATGATGACCTTGGCTGCAATCACGCCTGCCTTGGCACGCTGGTGCTGCAGTTCAGCCTGGGTTTCCGTTTCGCAGTCGTTGGCGAAGCAGAGACCGGCGAGAATCTGCTCTGACAGCATCTCATAGAGTTTCTCTACTCTTACTCCGATGTGATATTTGATGGTTGAGATATTTACAGAAGAATTGCCGAAATATCCAGGAAAGAGGATAGAACGGGACAAACTGATGATTTCTTCGAGCGCCTTGCCCGAAGGAAGTGGATTCCCGTCTCGATGCTGATGGAAGAGACCCTTCAAAGATTCGGCGCTCGAAAGCTCCTCGATGGTCTCTGTCAGCTGATGAGTTAATGTATCTTTACTCATTTTCTTAATGTCTCAATAAAATTTGAGTGCAAAGATACGATTATTTTCTTGAATGACAAAGAAATAGCTATGGTTTTTTGTTATTTTTAGAGTGATTTTTTTGAGGGATGAAAGACGGAAAGACCCATGTACGGTGTTTTACCGTACATGGGTCTGGCTTGTCTTATTTTGCGATACTGTCCAGGAAAAGGAGCAGTCGGTTGGTGACGTTTACCTCTGAAACACCGGAATCGAAGTCGAGCGATACGAGGTTGAGCATTGGAAAACGGTCGTGGAGACGTTTCTCGATGCCCTTGGAAATCACGTGGTTAGCGATGCAGCCGAAAGGCTGGAGCGAAATGATGTTGTTCACGCCATCACGGATGTAACCTACGATGTCGGCAGGCAGAAGCCAGCCTTCGCCAAACTGGGCTGCGAGCGAAACCAGTCCCTGTACGTCCTTCGCATCATCATAGATATTGGTGAACGGACGGAAGTAGCGGAACTTGCCGGCTGCCTTGTTTACCTGGCGCAATCTTCTGCCTATCAGCGCCTGATAAGCGCCCTTGATGATGAAATCGGGCACTTTGGTGCAACTCAGCCGCATGTGTTTCTGTATCTCCACGTTCACAAATTCCTGCAGGAAGAAAGGGGCAAGCAGAGGCGGAACCACCTCAATGCCGCGCGAAATGATGTTCTGCTCCAGGAACTGGTGGGCGAAAGGATTGAACTTCAGGAAGATTTCGCCTACGATTCCTACCTTCGGCAACGTTCTGTCGAGGGTCATCTGGTTGAATTCTTCGGCTGCCTGTTCCAGGAGTCGGATGAGTCCTTTGGCTGAATTCTGGGCGATAGTCCGTCTATCAGCTGCATGTATTTATCGCGCAACTCTCTGGCAATGCCCGGTTTACGCTCTCTTACGATGCAGGCGTTGTACATCTCGTTGATTGCATCGCCATAGAAAATGGCGGTAACGATAATCTGACTGTATTTCAGCCAAGGCACATTGAAGCCGTCCTGCTCGTTGTAGTCTTGCTTGTCGTCTGTTGAGCCTGATGCTTCGCCTGTTGAGGCTGTTACACCGAGCGTGAGCAGCGGAATGTCCTGGAATCCATTGGAAATCATCGCACGCTTGATGAGACCGGCGTAGTTGGTTGCGCGACACTGGCCGCCCGTCTGACTCATCACTACTGCCGTATTGTTCAGGTCGTATCTGCCTGATTTCAAGGCTTTGATGATGTCGCCGACGATAAGGGTTGCCGGATAGCAGACTTCGTTGTTGGCAAACTTCAAGCCGAATTCGGCGCTTACCTCATCGCTCATCGGAAGTACCTCTACATCATAGCCTATCAGTTTCAGGATAGGCGGAATGATAGGGGTGAGGTATTCGGTCATGAAAGGAGCGAGAATCTTGCGATGAATGTCCTGCTTGGTGAATACCTTGGTCTGCTGTAAATGTTGAATGTTGAGTGTTGAATGTTGAATTTCTTCTGCTGTTGAATTTTTCACTCTTCGTTCTTCACTCTTCACTTCCTTTACTCCCTTCAGGCTTTCTATGAGCGAGCGGACACGGAGTTTCAGGGAACCGATATTGCTCACATCATCTATTTTCAGCAGCGTGAACGGCTTGTTGTGGCGCTTCATGATGTCGCGAATCTCGTCCTGGATAAAACTGTCAGGACCGCAGCCGAAGCTGGTCATCTGGACGAAATGAACCTCATCGCCCTGTTCGGTTGCCCATTGCGCTGCCTTCAGAATGCGGTTCATATACGCCCATTGCTTTACGAGATAAGTCTCTGGCTGACAGTTGTATGCTTCGTTGTTGTCTTGGCTGGCTAATGCTGCCTCATTTCTTTCTGCCGCCAGGTTCTCCAGATTGAATTCTTTGAAATCTGCAAAGAGATTACCCCGGGCGATGTCTTCGCTGATGACGTTGACTCCCAGATTGGCTATCATCTCGCTCAGCTTGTGCTGAATCAGCGGGTCTGTATGATAAGGACGGCCAGCCAGCAGAATCGTAAGTCCCTTGTTTGGCTTCAGAATCTTGTCTTCGTTCGTTTTCTGAGCCTCTGTTTCTTCATTTTTCAGAATCTCCCAGCCTGTTTCTTAATCTCAGCTGCATATACTGCCTGAGCATAGAGGGCCTCTCTCAGCGCTTTACGGGCAGTCTTCTTGCTTACTCCCAGTTGCTTGAGATAATCGGTAATCTGCTTTTCCAGCGCCTTAGGCTGGGCAAAGTTGATGACGGGCGTATCGATCGGTTTCTTCAGATTGATGACCGACTTGATGACATCGCTGTAGCCCGAAACGACCGGACAGTTGAAGCTGTTCAGCGTATTCTTCGGGTCGTCATTATGTTCATAAACCACGTATGGCATGAGGATGCGGTCTACCTTCGGGTTCTCGTTGAGTTCCTTCAGATGACTGTGAGCCAGTTTAGCCGGGAAGCAGATATTGTCGCTCATCACCGTATTCAAGGCTCCTTCATACTGGCTGAATGTGGAATCGGAAGAGAGAATCACGCCCAATCCGGCTGCCCGGAGCAGCGCATTCCAGAACGGATATTCCTCGTAAATGTTGAGGATGCGAGGAATGCCTACTTTGACGTTGTGTTTTACAACGTCAGGTGTGTTAACTATCTCTCTATCAAAGAGTAAACTATATTTGTATTCGTAGATATTTTTGCCTTTTTCCCCGTTTGCTCCCTTGTTGTTGAACACACGCTCACACTTGTTTCCGGAGTAGAATCGGTTGCCGCCGGCAAAGGTGTAGCGGGAAACATAACAATGGTTTTCGCAGCCTTTGCATTGCAGCTGTTTGGTTTCATAATGAGCCAGATTCTGGAGATCATCGATGGATCTTGATGAGGCAGGGTGCTCGTCTTCTGCAGATGTGCGATGCTTGTAATCTGCCGCCGCATGAAGGCACAGCCGTAGGCGCCCATCAGTTCCGGCATGTTGCTTCGTGCCACTTCGGTATGGGTGAGTAATTCAAATGCTCTTACCACCGCATCGTTTCTCATCGTGCCACCCTGCACAACGATTTTGCCTCCAAGGTTCTCATTACCATGGAGTTTCAATACCTTATAAAGACAGTTCTTGATGACCGAATAAGAGATTCCGGCAGAAATATCAGCTACAGATGCGCCCTCTCTGAGCACCTGTTTTACCTTCGAGTTCATGAAGACGGTGCAGCGGGTTCCCAGGTCGCAGGGAGCCTTCGACTGGCAGGCGAGTTGGGCAAAATCGCCTACAGAATAACCCATGTTGTTGGCAAAGGTCTGGATGAATGTTCCGCAGCCCGAACTGCACGCCTCGTTGAGTTCCATGCGCACCACAGCCCCTTTCTCAACGAAGATTGCCTTCATGTCCTGTCCGCCGATGTCTAGGATAAAACTCACGTCAGGCATGAGTGAGGCAGCTGCTCTTTCGTGCGCCATTGTTTCGATAATGCCGCTGTCGAGGCCGAAAGCCGCCTTGATGAGTTCTTCGCCGTAACCTGTAGAGCAGGAGCCTACGATTTCCAGTTCAGCGCCTCGCAATGCAGCTTCCTGCTTCAGGCGTTCAGTCCATCCGCTACTGCCTTGATCGGATTTCCCAGATTCAGGCGGTAATTGGTAAAGACAATATCTCCCGTAGCGTCTCCGCATTCACCCTTACCGCAACAATCTTCGTCGTAGTAGAGCCCGAGTCAATACCAATCACAACCTGCTGTTTTCCTTTATTCAGCGGTTGGGTTTCGGTAGCGAATTTCGCCTTTGATTTGAGCCATTCCTTGTGCTCTTTCTCATTCTTGAACAGAGGCAGCAGACTGCTGGTCCATTCCGTTTTTATTTCTTTTTTCATCCGACTTCTGAGAACAGAAACTGAGGCTGCAGAATCTGCCGATTTAGCCCGATAAGCACAGCCCAGAGCCGGAATGAGATTGCTGTTTCCGGATACGATGAAGTCGTTTGGAGAGAGATGGAGATAGTCGCAGAAAGCCTTGCGGAGAGCCGGAAGAAAGGTCAGCGGACCGCCGCAGAGCAGGATAGGAGCCTCGAAACTGATGCCGTGAGAAAGCGTTACCACCGTCTGTACGGCGATGGAATGGAAGATGCTGCTGCAATATCGGCTTCGGGCAGATTGCGCGCCATCAGGTTCTGGATGTCGGTCTTGGCAAACACGCCGCAGCGGGCAGCCATCGGATAAACGTGCTCTGCCTTCATCGCCAACTCGCTCATCTTCTGGTTCTCTACGCCCATCAGCACACTCATCTGGTCGATGAAAGCACCCGTTCCGCCGGCACAGTTGCCGTTCATGCGCAGTTCCATATTTCCGTTTTCCTTGAAGAAGATAACCTTCGCGTCCTCGCCACCAATATCGATGAGCGCCTTCGCCTCAGGATGGGCAGTACGGGCATAGACCGATGCAGCCACCACCTCCTGTACAAACTCCGCCTGGAGCTGTTCGGCAGTAGCCATTCCTACGCTTCCCGTTACGCAGATTCTTGCCTCTGCATCGCCCACAAGGGCTAAAATCTCATCGAAATATTGCGATACAAGTTCGTTGACACGAGCGTTGTGGCGTTCGTATTTTGAGTAAATTACCCGATTATCGCTGTCGATAACGGCTATTTTGGCTGTCGTAGAGCCAACGTCCAATCCTATGTAATAAGTTTTCTCCATTTCTCTTATCTCAAGTATTTTCTCTTATCTCAAATATTTTCTCTTATCTCAAGTATTTTCTCTTATCTTCTAGTGGTTTTTCCCAAGTTCCATCTGCTCTCTTCTCATATCCCTGAAAGCGCTCCAGGCTATCGGAACCGCTACGGCAAACGAGCAGCAATCTGCCCACATCTGACACATCTCCACGCCCAGCAGTCCGAAGAAATAGGGGAGGATGAAGATGAGCGGAATGAAGAAAAGTCCGCTTCGTGCCGCCGCTACGATGTTGGCTCTCACCGGTTTACGGATGGTCTGCATCAGCATGTTGGTGAGCACGATGCTGGCTATGAGCGGAAAACTGAGCACCTGCCATCGCAAAGCCACCGAACCTACGGCTACAACCGCTGCATCATCGCGGAAGATGCTGATGATGGAAGTTGAGAAGATGAAGCCGAGAAGGGCACAGACGCTGAGGAAAACCGTGCCGCATCTGATGCAGAAAAAGTAAGCTTCCTTTACGCGCCCATAGAGTTTGGCGCCGTAGCAGAATCCGCAGAGCGGCTGGAATCCCTGACCCAGACCGATGACCATCGCATAGGTGAAGAAGGAGATGCGGGTAACGATGCTCATGCCCGCAATGGCTGCATCGCCAAACGCACCTGCTGCCACATTGAGCATCAGCGTAGCAATACTTCCCAGTCCCTGTCTTGACAGCGAAGGGGTTCCGCCGAAGATAATCTCCTTGGCAAAGGCGCGGGTAGGGGTGAAATTGCTGAGACGGATGCGGATGTTCTCGCCTTTATGCGTCATCCAGAAGAGCATGGCGCAGCCGAAACACTGGCTGATGAGGGTGGCTACGGCGGCTCCGGTAATGCCCAGCTGGAAGTAGAGAATGAGCAGAGGAGCCAGAATCAGATTGAGCAGCACACCCGACATGATGCCCTTCATCGCATACATCGCATTGCCCTGGAAGCGCATCAGGTTATTCAGCGTAAGCGAGGTGGTCATAAAGGGAGCACCCAGCAGGATAATGCCCAGATAGCGTTCTGTATAAGGAAGAATGGTGGGCGTAGAACCCATCAGAAGGCAGAGCGGTGTGAGGAACACATGACCCAGAATGGCGATGAGGAGACCGGTAAGAAAACTCAGCACAAAGCCCGTGGCTGCCATCTTCTGTGCCTGTTCCGTATGTTTGGCGCCCAACTGTCGCGAAACATAATTGCCTGCACCATGGCCAAAGAAGAACCCTATTGCCTGAATCACAGCCATTGCTGCAAAGGCAACGCCTACCGCTGCCACACTCTGCGTGTTGATGCTGCCCACGAAATAGGTGTCGGCGAGGTTGTACATGCTCGTCGACAGCATACTGATAATCGTTGGTATGGCCATCGTAAAAATCACATGATGCACAGGGGCATGAGTGAGGAACGTATAGTTGTCTCTTTTCTCTTTCTTCATAACTTTATGATGCTCTTTGAGGCATTTCAACCTGCAAAGGTACATAAATATCCACAAAGTTGGACAATTATGAACCATCTTTTATAAATTTATAAGAAAAGAGTTGCATTATTCATAAAATTATCGTATTTTTGCACCGCAATTGAATATATATACAAAACGGATTACTAATGAATGATGAGATAAGAATCATACCGATAACGACAAAAAAGGGGTTGAAAACCTTTATTCAGTTTCATTATGATCTCTACAGAGACCATAAGTTTGCCATTCCTTTTTTGCGTTTCGACGAGATGAATACGCTGGACCCGAAGAAGAATCCTGCCTTCGAATTCTGCGAGGCTCAATACTTTCTGGCGGTTGACAGCGAGGCTCGTATCGTAGGTAGAATTGCTGCCATTATCAACCATCGTGCCAACGCACATTGGAACAAGAAACAGGTTCGCTTCGGCTGGTTCGATTTCGTGGATAATGTTGCGGTTTCCTGTGCCTTGTTGCGTGCGGTAGAAAACTGGGGCAAGAGCAAGGGAATGAACGAATGCGTAGGTCCGCTCGGATTTACGGATATGGATCGTGAAGGCTTGCTCATCGAGGGCTTCGACCGGAAGTCTACGATGTATATCAATTACAATTATCCTTATTACAAGACGCATCTGGAGAGTTATCCGCTCTATGAGAAGGATAACGACTGGCTGGAGTACCGCATCAGGATTCCGGAAGTGACGCCGGCTAAGTTTGCCAAGACAGCCAGATGATAGAGAGCCGATATAATCTGCATGTGCATAAGTTTACCCGCCGTGAACTGACCTCGGGAGGAATGGGTAGGAAGGTGTTCGAAATCGTGAACGAAACTTACAAGAATCTCTATGATTTCCAGCAGCTTACGGAGAAGCAGATAGATGAATATGTAAATACTTATATCAAGAAGGCTGACTTGAACCTGGTAACGGGTGTGGTGGATGGCAACGCTGGCAACAAGCTGGTAGCCTTTGGTGTTTCCTTCCCTTCGTTTACCGATGCGCTGCGCGAGATAGGCAATGGCAAGCTTTTCCCTACGGGTTGGCTGAAGGTACTGAAGGTTCTGAAGTGGCACAAGACGGATACGGTAGATTTGCTCTTGATTGGTGTTCTTCCGGAATATCGCAAGAAGGGAGCCAACGCGCTTATTTTTGCCGATCTGATAGAGCAGTATCGCCGTTATGGCTTTAAATGGGCTGAGGCAATGCCGCAGATGGAGACCAATACCGGTGTTCAGAGTCAGTGGCAGTATCTGGAGAGCGAACAGCATCGCCGTCATCGCTGCTATAAGAAGAAGATTTAAAAGTCTCTGTTTTGAGCCGTTTAGGCGTAAAAAAGATAAAAAATAGGCTAAAAAGTTAAAAAACCTAACTCACTCTAAATTGGGCTTTGATTGAAAATCAAGAAGTTGGGCGTTTGCCTATATTATATAGGTAACAATATGGAAACGAGCGGACTTCTGCTCGTTTCTGTATTTTGCAATATGCAAAGAACGCCTCAATTCGGGGACAAAGATACGACAATTTTCTAAATATCCCATAACTAGCAAGGAGAAATTTACGGAATTTAGAACTTTTTGAGTTAAATCTGATGCTTACCAACAATATGTATCCAAAAACAAACAGCAGTATTCGGATATAGCTTATCCGAATACCTGCTGCCATAACGTTTTGTTGCTGACGATGATTCTGACATCGGCTTTCTTGTACTTTTGCAACACAGGGGACTTTTGTCCCTGTGTACTCACAGTGGCTATAGCCATAAAATAGTTACCATCTTCTATGTATGAGCTTGGCATTATGGCTTATGATGTTGTAGTTATAAGAAGCATTAGCGTTGCCCTCGAAAGATAAATGAGCCGTCCTTGGCTCATCGAAAAGATACAAATACTTGTATGGCACAAATACTTGCACTGTTCTTTGATTGATGACCTCACCATTAGTCTCTATGGATATAGGATAAGGTATCTTGTAGAAAGCAACTGCGAGGGCGAGGACTATTATCGTAATGACAACCGTTCCCAAGCTGACGAGGCGAGGAGGAACCTTGCCTATCACGTTCCTCACCTTCTCGCTTCTCAACTCGATATTATCTGATTCTCTTTCTTTCTGTTCCATATCAAAAGCATTTTAGTTTCCCAATTCCAACTGATTCTTCACAAGATTATAGTATGCCCCTCGCTTGGCGGTCAAAGACTCATGGTTGCCTACCTCTACCACCTTACCATGGTCGATGACCACGATTTGGTCGGCATTCTTCACCGTGCTTAGGCGATGAGCCACAATCACAACAGTCTTGCCCTTGTAGAACTTATCCAAGTTCTCCACGATGCTTCTCTCGTTGTTAGCATCTAGCGAGTTGGTTGCCTCGTCAAGGAAGATATAGTCAGGATTCTTATACACCGCCCTCGCTATCAAGATGCGTTGTTTCTGTCCCTGGCTCAGTCCCACGCCATCACGTCCAATCTTGGTGTTGAACTTCAGAGGCAAAGCCATCACATAATCCTTGATACAAGCTATCTCGGCTGCTTTTAGCAACCGTTCCTTGTCTATGTCACCATCATCAACAGCAATGTTACGTGCGATACTCTCCGAGAAGATGACACCTTCCTGCATCACAACGCCACATTGTCTGCGCCACCATTTCTTGTTGAGCTTGTTGATGTCAGTATTGCCTATGTTGATTTGTCCTTCCAAGACAGGATAGTAACCAAGCATCAAACGGATGAGGGTGGTCTTTCCACTGCCAGATGCGCCAACGATGGCTGTTACCTTACCTTGCGGAATGTGAATGCTCACATCGTCTATGGTTTTGCGCAAAGCATGTGGGTCGTACTTGAACATGATGTTCTTGATGTTAATGCCCTCATTCTTATCTTCAATAGAAGTTAGCAAGCCTTCCTTTCCATTCTCATCATCCATCTGGTGAATCTCGTTGATTCGCTCCAAGCTAATCTTCACATCTTGCAGAGAATAGAAGAAGTTCATCAGTTGCTCCACAGGCGAGTTGAGCTGTCCGATGATGTATTGCACGGCAAGCATCATACCGAGTGTCATTTGCCCATGAATCACGGCAGTTGCAGCGACTACCGTGATGATGATGTTCTTCACCTCGTTGATGAAAATACTTCCTGCTTCCTGTGTCTGTTGGAGTTTGAGCGACTTCATCTGCACGCCGAATAGCTCAGCTTGCGTGTCCTCCCATTCCCACCGTCTACGCTGCTCACAATCCTGCAACTTGCTCTCCTGTATGGTTGTTATAAACTCATAAGTCTTGTTGTTGTTGATGGCTTGTTGCTCAAACAATTCGTAATCAAGCAACTTCCTTCGCTTCAAGAATAAGGTCATCCATACACCATAGAGGATGCTTCCCAACAAGAAGATAGCAAACACCAACTTATTGTAGAAGAACAACACCACCGAGAACACCACGAAAGTAAGCATGGCAAAGGTGATGTTGAGCGTCTGCTGTGTAAGGAAGTTGTTCACACGACTATGGTCATTCATTCTCTGCATCAAATCCCCCATGAGTTTCGTATCAAAGAAAGACATCGGCAGCTTCAAGAGCTTGATAAAAAAGTCGCTTACTAAAGAGATGTTGATACGTAAGGAAATGTGGAGTAACAACCACCTACGGATAAAGTCGATTGCCGTTCTACTGATGGTTAGCATCAATTGTCCCAACAGGATAAGCCAAACAAAGCCGATGTCTTGATTTTTAATACCAACGTCCACGATTGATTGTGTAAGGAATGGAAGGACAAGCTGCGAAAGACTTCCGACTATCAAGCCCAAGATGACTTGTCCGAAATACTTGCGGTATTTCTTCACATACCCAAAAAGAAAGTGAAAAGATCTCTTCCCGCTGATTTTCTTTATGTCTTCCATCTGATGGGTAAAAAAAGTGGGAGTAGTTTCCAAAAACATAGCTATGCCTTTGTCCTGTCCATTAGAGTTTGTACTAATCCAATGTTTTTTGAACTCTTCAAGACTATAAGTCACCAATCCTTTTCCTGGGTCGGCAATGTAGAACTTCTTCTCATTTTTTACTCTATATAAGACTACAAAATGATTTTGATTCCAATGAAGGATACTTGGTAGAGAAACCTCTGTTAAAGTTTTAACTGTACACTTAACATTTACTACATGAAAGCCCAAACTTGTAGCAGTTTCGCTGATTCCAAGCATAGAAACTCCTTCCGTTGTAGCAAAACATATTTTTGACAAGGAATCAAGGAATATTCTTTGCCATAATAGTTACATATCATTTGTAAACATGCTATGCCACATTGCATACAATCATGTTGTCGTTCTACCTTAAAATTATTCATCAAATTTTATATTCTTACTATGTCTATGAAAAAACTAAAATATTACTGTAAACAAGTGAGCGAAATACCTTATCTACATCTTTCTCATATAGTTTTTTGCTTATGCCTTCACCTTGTTGCTTTACCTCTAAGCAGTTTTTAATTTCTTTAAAGGTTGCATTTTTTACATTTTGCAAATACCATATAATTTGCATTTTGACACCTGCTAATAAGAGCTTTTGGGGCTGTCCCAATGTTGCATCTGGTGTTATGACAACAGCGAGGTCTTTTATATTCGTCACTTTTCTTAAAATATTATCATCTAGATGGAGTACATTACGAATTATATCTTCATGTGGAAGCCTTTTTGTATTTCCTAACACGCTGAGCCACAGCACTCTCTTAAAAACAACAAATTCAAAACGGTACAAATTTTGAACAGGGGAAATCTATAGTTCAAGGCACTCGGCAAAGAGAAAAAACTATGACAGGGGCAAAAAGCAGTTTTAAGATTATTTATGAAAATATTTTGGGCAATTTTGGCTGGTTGCTATCCAAAGAGCGCATTTTTGATGAAAAGTCCCACTTTCATCAGCCATAAAGAGTGAGACGGTCGAAAAAGAAAAAGAGGGATGAGAGAGCCTTCTTGGTGGCTTCAACATTGGGCGAAAATGGATGTCTTGTACCTCAGTTGTATCTCAGTCGGCATATATTGCTGATAGACAATGCAGGTTAATAATTCGGCGGCAATAGAATAGCGTTTGAAAGACGTATTCATTGTTTAGTAGTTTTCCTGATAAAATGTTAAATTTAGGGTAGTTAGATTAGTTTTTCTTCCAATTGTTTGGTTTTTTGGAATTGAATGCCTACCTTTGCATTGACAAATCCCGCTCGCTTCCCATAAGAACAGCGTACCCAGCGGGACATTTTTTAAATTGTAGGTATATGAAAGTTATAAAGAACAAGACAATAGATTTTGCAACCGCAGTTCAGGCTCCCGTCATTAACGGAAATAGAGCTGCACGGACAGGTTATGTCCGTTTGGTTCGCCTTATCACTGACGAGCCTGTTCCTCAACAAACTTCATATACGGGAAAAATTGAGTTGAGGTAGGAATGGCTGTATATACAAAAGAATACGAATCCCAGCCAGAGGCTATTCTTACAAACGTCATTATCTGTCCAGCCGTAGATTTGTCGGCAAACGTGGCTGTTCCTGTTCATTGCCAAGTTGAAAATGTATTGTGGGACACAGGAGCGACCAATACATTGATTTCACAGGAAGTTGTAAATGCTTTAGGGTTACAACCGAAGAACAAGGCTCTTATTTCGAGTGCAGGAGGTGATGTCGAATCCTGGACTTACCTTGTTCATGTTATCCTTCCAACAGGAACAGCAGAGTTGAATGTTCAGGCTCTGCTTAACGACAATTCAGACTATGATGTGGTGATTGGCATGGATATTATAAATTCATGCGACTTCTGCTATACAAACAAAGACGGCAAAAGTACATTCTCCTTATGTCATCCAGCAAAGGAGAAAATCATTCTGAAATAAACCAGCCATAGGCTTTCTTTCAAGAAAGACATGTGCGACAACAATAATGACAGATGTGACATTCGCATCTGTCTTTTGCTTTTTACGCCAATAAGAGGCCATTTCCTTACACAAAATATACGAGATTTGAGCAAGACTTAGTTAATTATGGTTAAATTTAAGGTTTATACATACTTTTCCATAACAAAATGAGGTTGTATTGAGATTTTCTTTGTACTTTTGCAGCGGACTATTATCGCCATGTTTATAGCCATTGAGGTTAGACGTGTTCTTTCGTGATGGCATACAAGGCAGCCTACGCCGTGCTGAGTATGGCGGAGTCATAATGACAAAGCGGTACAAAGCGGGCATTGGGTGGGAAAGATAGTCCAGACATAATGAAGGCGTTTACTAACGCTCTGTTTAAGACAGTCTGTAATCTAGCAAATTAACAGTTATCATAGTCTTGAGCAAAGCCAACGGTAGATGTCCCGGGTGTGATAATATCGCTCCTGCGGAGACCTGTAAGCACGGATTGTACCTTTTCGGGCACAACAATTGTTTATTATGGTCTCCTAATGGAAATGATTATTCATATCGGCGTGGGCTCTGACGTTGTCTGTTCAACTATGATAGGCAATTGCTAGAGCCTCAGACTGTGGAATAGACAACAGACGTTTCCACGCTCTTTTTATGTCTATATTGCTATTAACGAGCAACGACATATAAGCCGATATGAACGCATTGCTTAATGCGCATACCAAACGAGGTTGCGATTCACCTCCTCACATTGGATTTGCCTCCAATGTCTCCCCCGAAGCCCAAAGCTCACAAACAGGGGTGTCCTCGGAATATGTCCAGCAGGAAGGTTACAACTGGTTTGTTCTTCGTGCTACTTATAACAGGGTAAATGCAGCCGTAGAGAAAGCAAAGAAGAATGATATTAAGACATACGTGCCGATGCACTATGTACTAAAAGTGATTGCTGGGAAGAAGAAGCGAATACAACAGCCTCTTCTTCCCAACTTTCTTTTTATATACGCCACAAGGGAACAATCAGACAGTTTTGTGAAAAAGACAGTTGATGCCCCAATCTCTTTTATAAAATATTATTTGGATAAGACGCTTCCTCCAGAGGCAAACGGTAAAAATCCTCCGCTTATTATACCATACAATGCAATGATAAATTTTATCAAAGCAACAAGTACTGATAGTGAGCATGTACGCATTGTTACAGCGGAACAGTGTCACTATAAAAGTGGAGATAAAGTACGAGTAATAGCTGGTGACTTCAAGGGAGTGGTTGGAAAAGTTGCCAGAATAGCAGGACAACAAAGAATTGTTGTTGAGATCTCGGGATTGTGCCTTGTCGCTACTGCGTATATTCCTACTGATTTTATTGAGATTGTCAAATAATGCCGAAAGGCATATTGTTTAATTTAAATTTTTTATTTTATGAAGAAAAATGGTAAGAATGAAGAACTTCAGTCTCGTCGTGAGTTCTTTAAGAGAGCCGCTAAAGGTGCTCTGCCTATTTTGGCTGGTGCAGCTCTCCTGTCAAGTCCTATCTTGTCAGAAACTGCAAATGCAATGTCATGCGCAGGATGTAACAACCGTTGTATGAACAGTTGCTTCAACACATGTCATGGTACTTGTAGCAGAACTTGCTCCGGTACAAACAACAGAAACTAATCCTTCCCTCCACGGAGGTTATAGAATTCGACAATCTCTTTCTCGGAAGACTCGTAGTCATTTGTAAGGATGCAGCGGTAGGTGTATTCTCCTTCCCACAGGTCGAGTTCGCCGTCTATCCGCTTCTGTCTTTGAATCACAAGACGGTATGCCTTCCCTTTCCATTTCTCGATGAGAATGGAGGCCAGCTCAAACTCAATACCGCCCAATTTCACTTTCTTCCAACCTCTGAGGGCAAAGATGTCATTGTAGAGCGAACTGCATCGGTTGGCACGGATATAGAAGGTCTTGCAGTGTTTAGCAATCTCTTCCACTATCTCTTCAGAACACGAGCCGCAATCAGCTCTGAAACGGTTGATAATAAGCTTGTTCTGTTCAAACCTTTCAAAGAACCTCTTCAGCGTGTCCTTCTGGTGGAAACGGACATTTGTGTTGCCGTCGCTGTTCTCAATGCCGACAATCAAGTCGCCAATAACTGCCACGCCAGGGCGATAACCAAGGAACTTCTTGTATGTAGGCTTCGCATCATACTTCTCAGCCTCTATGAACTGGTGGTCGAAGTCAACGTCATACCCCTCGCCCTCTTTCAGCTGCCCTGTGGACAATAGGCAATTGAGGAGCAGTGTATTCAGCTTGTCTGCCGTGTTGAAGTCGTAGGTCTTGCCAGTGTCGGATGTGTAGGAAATGTTATCCTGGGTCAGTTCCTTTATGGCTCTGAGAATCGTGTCGGCACTGCATGTGCGAAGTGTCGGATGAAGCGAGAGGTGATACATCAGATGAGTGGTGACATCCTCGATGCATGAGCCGCCACAGAAATAAACGCTCATAAGCGAACGGATGATTTCGCTGTATTGATAACCATACAGCCTGCATCTCATACCGAGGGTTGAGTCGATTACAGATGAGAGCTTGGAATCAAATTGCTCCATTATTGGAAAAATACCTCCAAAAGGAGAGAGTTTCTCAGATTTTATTGCTACCTTTGCCATGTCTGTCGGGTTTGATACATATTTTGATTTGCAACACTAAGATAGGTGAAAAATCTGACATGGCAAAATCCTGAGCAACTTTTTGTTGCTCAGGTACTTAAAAAGTTATATTTGTAATAGTGTTGCGGAATTAAGGTATATAAAAGATGTGTTGGGACTTGCTGACAAAATCAAGAACTTGTCGAAGATATACACCTATGCCCGCAACTTCCTTTATCTCGGTCGTGGGTACAACTACCCCACCGCCCTTGAAGGTGCGTTGAAGCTGAAAGAAATATCCTATATCCATGCGGAGGGTTATCCTGCTGCGGAAATGAAGCATGGACCGATTGCACTTGTAGATAGCGAGATGCCCACGGTGGTCATTGCTCCAACGGACTCGCTGTATGACAAGATAATCAGTAATGTAAGGCAGGTGAAGGCGCGTGGCGGTACGGTTGTCGCCATCATTACCAAGGGCAATGACGCAATGAAGGACATCGCCGACCATTGCCTTGAAGTGCCCGACGTACCCGAATGCCTTACACCTCTCCGTTGTTTCCGTCCCATTGCAGTTGCTGGCCTATTACATCGCCATCAACAAGGATAGGAATGTTGAACCAGCCAAGAAACCTTGCTAAATCAGTTAACCGTAGAATGAATAGAATATTATCACTTATTGTTACCATCCTCTTTGCGTTGTTGCATTGAGGCTGGCATCTTATGCTTATTGCCCACTGGTGGGGCATGACTGCGGCCATTACCGTGATAGCCATTGAATGTGTGTTAGCCTTATGGACAGTTTACGAAATGAGACATGCGAGTGATGAACCAGTTGATGAATAACATTGCAGGCTGTGGTTAGAACGAAAAAGGCTAAAAACAAAAGGACGGGTCGATGATTCGTCCTATTTTTGTGTCTTTTTGGTGGCGAAATGTAGCGATTTAGCAAAATAAACATAAATTCCAGTGATATTCAGCATGAAAATTCGCCCATTTAAGTGAAAATGTGTAATTTTGCAACGCAAAATTGTGCCTAAGCATTTGCATCAAAACAACAATAGTTCAATCGAGGCTGATATGAAAGTAGAGATTAACAAGAAACGTTTAGAATACCTGCTGGCATTATACAAGATGTCGGTGGATGACTTGTTGTCTCTTCTGAACAAAGGCAGGAAACGGATAACAGGAGCCGCAGACATCAGTGGAGATTCTATTGATTTGGGGGTGTTGAAGCGTATAGGTGAGATATTCGACAAAGAAGTCAGTTTCTTTCAAGACTATTCTAAGTTGTCAACCAATGCAAGCAGCAGTATCTTCTTCCGCAAGACCTCATTCGGAACAGAGCTGAACTTGGAGTCGATCCGTACTGTAAACCGATTCGAGAGTCTGAAAAACGCTTTGGATGCATACAACAAACTGTCGCAACTGGATGTGAAGTTTGACATAGAACACTACACCCTACAAGATGACCCTAAGACAGTAGCCGTACGTGCAAGAGATTTTTTTTTATCCCGGGGAAACTGTCAATCATAGGCAGTTTCTTGTGAAGATGATAGAAAAAATCGCCGATCATGGCATTTTTGTCTTTGAATACATAGAGACATGGAACAAGAAAGAGAAAACCAACATTGACGGTTTTTACCTTAAGCCCAATGTGATAGTGCTTAAGCATCATAAGCATTACAAGCGAGAAATATTCACTCTGCGCATGAATTGGGGCATTGTCTATTGGGGATTGAAGAAGTGGAGTCGGTGGACATGATGGACATCTCGGCACAGACTTCATACAGTGATGTCGAAAGATGGTGCAATGATTTTGCATATCAGTTCATTATGGGACAAGAAGCAGAAACACTTGCTAACATAGCATGTGTAGATTCCCGTAACGACTACTGCATTGACCTCTTCAAGCTATCAGTGCACGGACGCACATTAGCCGTCTTGCCTTATATACAAGGATGTATATCGACAGGAAAATCAGCTATTCGAGCTACAGCAATGTCAAGAGTGAATTGGCAGAGGAATACAGAAGAAGAGAGGAACAGGAAAAGTTGAAAAACTCTGAGAAGAGAGGCGGGCGAACACCAAAGCCCATCATTTCTCCGCTATTCTTGAAAACCATGCAATATGCCTATTTCAATGGAGTGGTCAACGAGACCACTTTCTGTTCGAGACTCAATGTCAAACCAGCAAATTTTGAGAGGGAGTTATGGCGATAGTTGTTGATACATGCTCATTGGTGATGATTGCCAAGAATTATCTTCCCTTGGATAAGGACGGACAGTTGTACTCATTCCTGGAAGAGGCGTTCTCCCGCAAGGATTTGATGCTACTTGATGTGATTCTGGATGAATCAAAACGCACCTCCAAAGGAATTGCAGTTGAAAAGATGCCTTTCCTCAAAGACAAGAAATTGGTCATTCCGACAAAGGATCTATTTCCATGTGCCCCAGAGAGATTCAGCAACATGATAGACAACAATTTCTGTGTAAGACTGAAGAAGCAGGAACTGACTGAAGAAGAATACATAGAGCAAAAGGAAGAATACCTTAAACAGGTGATGCTAAGATTATCATTTATGCACTGAATGTACGACACTCGGACGCTATCCATCTGGAAGAGATGCAAGTAATGACGGAGGAAACAAGGCAGCAGAATGACGGTAAGTTGTTCAAGAAACTTCCTTTGTTGTGTGAGCAGATAGGGATTGGAACACTAACCGTTTCAGAATATCTGCATAGAAACGGGTTCTTTATTGACAAATAGCATAGATATTAGTATCATCTTATGACATCTTTCACGAAATCATATTATATTCGTGAATAAAACACTTGTTTTTCAAGAATAGAAATTGTTGAGGATTAGATATTTAAGACATTATTGCAATGCGGAAGGGGTGATGTGAACGACAAAAGACAAGGCGTTCTATTAGAGTGGATGCTTGATAAGATTGAGAAGAATGGACGGGTCGATGGCTCGTCCTTTTTTTGTGTCTTTGAGTGTGAGGTGCAGGTGGGGACCAGTACTGCGACCACTGTTGCCTGTCAGCGCGATGATGATGCCGGGACGGACGTGGGTGCCTTTGGTGGACGAGAGGTTGGGAGAGGATGGCAATAGCTGACGGTGAAGTCGCCGTGACGGAGGG
>ENA-OQDW01000027-OQDW01000027.1-human-gut-metagenome-genome-assembly--contig:-NODE-27-length-47655-cov-3.079848_pt1 | contig 47655 bp, 63 predicted proteins | sample MGYA00242784_ERZ504613 | MGnify/ENA primary metagenome ERZ504613 (study PRJEB26092, sample SAMD00036330) | human gut metagenome | host: Homo sapiens | study: EMG produced TPA metagenomics assembly of...
AACGCCATCAGCTTTTTCATGACCTGCATGCCGCTTTTTCCGGACTTGTTTTCTGTCTTTTTCATGCGATCACCCCGCTTTCGTTGTTATAGCTGCACGCTCTTCCGGGAACTGGGAGAAGTAAATCTCGCGGTAAACCTCGCAGGTTTTCATCAGCTCGTCGTGTGTGCCGTTTCCTTCGAGCGTACCATTTCCAAGAACGAGGATCTGTCTGCCTGACGGATGCCGGCGATTCGCTGGGATACGAGGAAGGTTGTCGTGTTTCCTTCGAGATTGTGGACGGCTTTGCGGAGTTTTGCATCCGTTGCAAAGTCAAGCGCACTCGAGCTGTCGTCCAGAATCAGGATTTCCGGTTTTTTTACCAGCGCACGCGCAATAGAAAGACGCTGTTTCTGTCCGCCGGAGAGGTTCTTTCCGTTCTGCTCCAGCATAAAATCGAGCTGATCCTGTTTGCCTTCTACGACTTCTTTCGCCTGGGCTGTGGTGAGCGCCTCCCAGATTTCTGCATCGGTGGCATCCTCTTTGCCCCACTTCATATTGTCGCGGATGCTGCCTTTAAAGAGCACTGCTCTCTGCTGAACAACACCGACTTTATTGCAGAGCTCTTCTTTCGTGTAATTCTTTACATTCTCGCCGTCTACCATGACGTCACCGCTGGTCGCATCGTAGAAACGGGAAATCAGGCTGACCAGCGTCGATTTTCCGCTTCCGGTACCGCCGATGATTCCGATGGTCTGTCCGCGTTTTGCGGTAAAGCTGATATCCGATAAGCTCTCTGCGCCGCTCCTGCATAGGTGAAGCTGACATTTTTAAATGTAACAGCTGCATCGCCAGTTACTTTCTTTGCAGCGCCGCCTTTTGCCGGGTAGTTCATGGTTGTCGGAACCGCCAGTACGCCGGAGACACGCTCTGCACAGGCAACGGATTTGTTTAAGGTGATGATGAGCGATGCCAGTTTGATCAGCTCCACGATGATCTGCAGCATGTAGTTGTAAAGTGCGACAACCTGTCCCTGCTGCATACTGCCGATGTTGACCTGAAGGCCTGCCTGCCAGATCAGGACAACGGCTGCGATGTTGATGAGGACATAGGTCAGCGGATTTAGCAGTGCGGAAATTTTTCCGACAAACTCGTTCAGACAAGTCAGCTCATCGTTGCTCTTTTCGAAATCGGCAACAGACTGCTCCTCACGGCAGAACGCACGGATGACACGGACACCGTTCAGATTTTCTCTTGTCATTCCGGTGACGCGGTCGAGTGCCGCCTGTACCTTTTTGAACAGCGGGATGCTGACCAGCATAATGCCGAATACAGCAACGAACAGGATCGGAATAGTAACCAGGAATACGATGGCACATTTTACGTTGACGGTAAATGCCATCACAACGGAACCGAATACGATAAACGGACTCCGCAGCAGCAGACGCAGACCCATGTTGATTCCGTTCTGCACCTGATTGATATCGTTGATCAGACGGGTGATCAGCGTATCGGTTCCAATGGTATCCAGCTCCGTAAAGGACAGAGCCTGAATGTGGTCAAAGACCGCCTGGCGAAGCTCGGTTGCACAGCCGACGCTCGCTTTTGCCGCGAAATACTGCGCGGTGAAGCTGCAGCAAAGTCCGACTGCCGCCATCAGAACGAGGATTCCAAAACGGCTGACGATGTACGGACGGTTATTGCCTGCGATACCCACATCGATGATCTGGCAACAACCATCGGCACCAGAAGGTCGAATACGACTTCCAGAAGCTTGAACAAAGGAGCGATGATGCTCTCTTTTTTGTAGTGCTTCAAGTAGACTCCAAGACTTTTCATCTTCTTTTTCACTCTCCATTTCTTTGTTTCTTGACATTGACAGTATAATCTCATATGATTAATACGAATAGTATTGTTTTTATAGCTTAGTGATACATTTTTAATATCATAGATAATTTCACGAAAGGAAGTCTCTTATGGAACTGCGCCAGCTTGAATATTTCCGCGTCATCGCCGAAACCGAAAGCATTCACGAGGCCGCCCGCCGCCTCAATATGTCCCAGCCGCCGCTCAGTTATCAGTTAAAGCAGCTGGAAGCCGAACTGAATGTCACTTTATTTGAACGCACCCGCCAGCGTCCGCCTGACCGAAGCCGGAAAACTGCTGTACGACCGCTCCGCCAACCTGCTCGAGTACGTGAAATCGACGGAGCTTGAGGTCGCAAAGGTCGGCAAAAAGCGGGTTCTGCGCCTCGGCATCACACCGACCACCGTTGCAACGATCATGCCGTGCGTCTCGCTTTTTTCCCGCCGCAATCCCGATGTCAACTTCGAGGTGCACGACGGCATCACCTACACGCTGTACCGCTATCTGATGGACGGCATCATCGACATTTCCATCGCCCGCACGCCGCTGCGGCTCGACGATGTCGACTATAAAATTTTAAGCTCTGAACCTATGATTGCCGTTTCTTCAAAAGATATGCTTCCCGAGAAGAACGGATCGCTAAAGCTCCCGGATCTTTTGAATATTCCGCTCATCATCTACCGCCGGTATGAGGCACTCATCATGGATGCATTCCACTCGCGCGGCATGGAACCGGATCTCTTCTGTGTCTGCGACGATCCCCGCGGCGCGATGCTCTGGGCAAAGGAAGGCCTTGCCACTGCCATTTTCCCGCAGTCCATGAGCTCTCTCTGCCAGGGACTCCGCATCCAGCCGCTCGCAGAAAGCGATCTGGAAACGCAGATCGCCGTGATCTGGAAAAAGGGGCGGAAACTCTCTCCGCTTCTGCAGGACTTTGTCGATGCCTGCATGAAGAGCATATTATAATAGAAGAAGTCCGCTGCGCCGGTCTCTTTTTCAGGGATCAGCGCAGCGGACTTCCTTTTTTTATTTCTCATTCTTTTTACTGCACAAACAGCAGCGCGATATTCAGCAGTGTCACAATCACCGCAATCGCAAACAGGGCAATTTTCAGCTGCAGACTGTTCGCGTATTTTCCCATGACTTTTTTCGAGGACGTCAGATAAATCTGTGTAAATACCGTAATCGGGAGCTGCATTCCAAGGAACATCTGTGAATAGAGAAGGCCCTGGAACGGGGAATCAATCAGAAGAATGACCGCTGCGGCCGGGATCATGGTAAGAAGGATTCCCCAGCGTGTCTCCTTACTCTTGATCTCATACGGCTTGTTAAAAATCCCCGAAAAAATCGTTCCGCCCGCCATTCCCGCGGTGATGCTCGATGAAATTCCGGCGAGCAGAAGCGCTGCTGCAAAAATCACCGATGCGGCATTTCCAAGGAGAGGTGTCAGCATCTTTCCCGCCGTTGCGAGATCATCCACCTGCTTTGCATTCTGCGGCTGGAAAAACGTTGCGGCCGCCATCAGGATCATTGCACTGTTGATGGCCCATCCGATGATCATGGAAAACAGGGTGTCTTTGAACTCATACTTTAACTGGCGCGCAATCACCTCATCATCCTCAAGATTCCACTGGCGGCTCTGAATAATTTCCGAGTGGAGAAACAGGTTGTGCGGCATGACGACCGCACCGAGGACGCTTAAGATGACCGGCATTGAGTGCTCTGGAAACGACGGTTTTACCCAGCCGACAGCCGCCTGCGCCCAGTCGATATCGGCGATCCAGACCTCAAAGAGGAACGAAAAGCCGATCAGCGAGACAAACACAATGATCAGTTTTTCAATCCGTTTGTAAGCACTTGTAAACTCACAGATCAGAACCAGCACGAGAATCATCATGCTGCCGAGCTTGATCGGAATGCCGAACAGCATCTGGAGCGCAACCGCACCGCCGAGGATCTCCGCCATTGCGGTTGCCACCGCTGCCATCATCGCCGTCGCAAGAATCGTGTTTTTCAGCCACGCAGGCAGATAGAGCTCGCCGCCTCCGAGAGGCACTTTCCCGTGACAATGCCGAGATGCGCCGCATTGTGCTGCAGAAAAATCAGCATGATCGTGGACAGGGTGACCATCCACAGAAGCTCGTAACCGTAACCCGATCCGGCGGCAATGTTGGATGCCCAGTTTCCCGGGTCGATAAAACCGACCGTGACAAGAAGTCCCGGGCCGAGATAGCGGAGAAAATTCATGCCCGCCGTCTCTTTTCGTTTTCGATTTTGTTTCATATTCTTTCCTTTCTGACAATTTGATGCGGAACCGGCCCATCCAGGACCGGCAGAAATCGTTTTGTTGTGGTTTTGGTTGCTTTGGTTAGTTGCAACTAACTGCATTGTACATGGGATTTTTCAAAAAGTCAAATCATGTTTTCTCTTTCTTGTGCTTCACCGTCCGCTGTGCTACAATAAAACTGCTTATTTTGAACTAAAAGGAGAATTTTTATCATGATACGACTTGCCGTCCCGGAGGATTTTACTTCGCTCATGTCAATCTATGCGTACGCCCGCTCTTTTATGCAGGAAACCGGAAATCCGAATCAGTGGGGAAACCATTTTCCGCCGGAGGAGCTGATTCACAACAGAATCCGTGACAAACAGCTTTTTGTCCTGGAAGAAAACGGCACGCTGCACGGCGCGTTTGCTTCATCATCGGTGAGGATCCGACGTATCTGCAGATCGACGACGGCTCCTGGCTCTCCGATGCGCCGTATGGCACGATCCACCAGGTTGCCTCAGACGGAACAATCCACGGATTTTTCTCCCAGATCGTCGATTACTGCTGGACACAGATCCCGCACCTGCGCGTCGATACGCATACGGACAATCAAATCATGCAGCATCTGATCCAGAAAAACGGATTTGAACGGCGCGGCATCATCTACGTGCTGAACCACTCTCCGCGGATTGCGTTTGAGCGCGTAAAATAAAACACCAAACGAAAACACCGGATCGTCACCGCTTCGCAGACTTTTCAGCCGCGGAATCACCGTTGGATCCAGGTAATATAAGGATCCGACGATCTGTCCCATCATCCCCTTTTTCGATCTTTCGTGTGTCATTTTTTTACCAACCTTATATCTTCTTACCCTCCAATACACACTTGCCCGTACCGAAATGCAAAGAAAATCCGCTTTTTCCCCTCTGTTTCTGCACATTCCTTTGTGCAGAATACAGATGCAGAAAAAACGGATTTCTTTTGCATTTTTCTTTATGCGTGGATTCCTCTGTTCTCGTCCCCGGACTCGTTTACGCCGAATTCGTAATCATTGCCCGGCAGAATCATGTTCAGCAGGATTCCTGCGATGGCTGCAATGGCAAGTGCAGTCAGGGTGACGGTCGTTCCGCCGATCGTAAAGGAGAGACCGTTGCTGAAGCCCAGTCCGCAGACAAAGATGACGCCCGCAATAATCAGGTTTCTTGATTTCGTCAGGTCTACCTTGTTCTCAACCACGTTGCGCACACCGATGGCAGAAATCATACCGTACAGCATGAAGCTGACGCCTCCGATGATGGAGGACGGCATGGTGCTGATGAGTGCCGATACCTTCGGAATGAAGCTGACGATAATCGCAAAGACTGCGGCAATACGGATGACTCTCGGGTCATGTACGCGGCTCAATTCCAGAACGCCGGTGTTCTCGCCGTACGTCGTGTTGGCCGGTCCGCCGATGAAACCTGCCATTGCGGTTGCAAGACCATCACCGAGCAGGGTTCTATGCAGGCCCGGATCAGAAAGGAAGTTCTCTCCTACGGTTGCAGAGATCGCCGACATATCGCCGACATGCTCCATCATAGTCGCGATCGCGATCGGTGCCATGATCATAATGCTGGTCAGATCGAATTTGCAGAGCTGCAGCGGCGGAAGTCCGACGATGCCTGCCTGTGCAACCGGCGCAAAGTTGATGATCACGGATCCGTCCGGATTTTTGATGCCGAGTGCATTCAGGACAACTGCCACAGCGTAGGCAATCACAACGCCCATCAGAATCGGAATGATTTTGAGCATTCCTTTTCCCCAGATGTTGAAAATGATGATGACTGCCAGCGCAACCAGTGCCAGGAACCAGTTCGTCGAAGCATTATTAATGGCGGAACCAGCAAGGCTGAGACCAATGCAGATGATAACCGGACCTGTGACAACCGGCGGCAGGTAGCGCATCACGCGTTTGACGCCGACCATGCGGATGATCAAGGCAAAAATCAGGTACAGAAGACCTGCTACCACAATACCTCCGCAGGCATAGGCTGCCTTGTCATTGACACTCATGCTGCATATTTTCCGGTATTCAGTTTGCAACAGCGGCGAAACCGCTTAAGAATGCAAACGAAGAACCAAGAAATGCCGGTACTTTAAATTTCGCGCACAGATGGAACAGCAGCGTTCCAAAGCCGGCGCAGAACAGTGTGACAGATACGGTAAGACCGCGGGACGGCCCCTCGCCGCATGCGTCTACAAAGTAGCTGTTTACCAGAATCGGCACCAGAATGGTTGCACCGAACATGGCAAACATGTGCTGCAATCCGAGAATCAGCATTTTAGGAATGCCGAGCTTTCTCGCATCGCGGATGACTCCATTAGACTCGTTCATACGTCTCTCCCTCTCTTTTGTTTTTCCTTCCCATTATAGGCGTTATATTCTGGAAATACAAGCGAAAGATTCCGTTCCGCACACTTTAATTTTCAAACGGGCGGACACGAAGGGTAACACCTAATTCATCGCAGATTTCCCGGCATTTCTGAATCTTTTCTTCCGGCATAACTTTCTCGACAACGGTCATCACAACATTCGGCACATACTGTTTTGCAAGCACTGCAAACTCCTTGATAGCCTCGTACGACTGGATGCCGAATTTCGACCGTGTGAGCTCCAGAAATTCTTTTTCATCCGGCGCGTTTAAAGAGATCGAGACGGTATCAAATCTTCCCTTTAATTCCGGGGTGACATCTCTTCCATAGATCAGGTTGGCAAGACCGATCGTATTCAGACGCACTTTCAGGTTCGGATACGTTCCTTTTAAGGAATCGATCACCCGACAGACATCCTCAAGCCGCTCAAGCGGTTCTCCGAAGCCGCAGAAGACCAGTTCATTGATCACGTTCAGATCGTACTGTGCGAACAGCTCCAGCATCGTCTCAACGGATGCTCGCCCTCTTTTAACCACAGTGTATTTCCCTCCTGCTGCTGTTTCGTCTGGCGCAGACAGAACACACAGCTGCACGGGCATTTGTTTGTCATGTTGACATAGACATTTTTTCCGGTAAGATCGCCGCTCTTTGCAAGGTCGAGATACCCTTCCTCGCCGACGGCTCCGGTTACAGTATATAAATACATTACGCTTCCTCCGTTAAGTCCTTCATAAACATTTCAAAGCAGAGTCCCCAGTAGCTCGGCACTTCGTTTTCTTCGCAGTAGCGGATGCATTTCGATACGTAATCCGCCGCCTTTTTCACCGACTCGTACAGGCTGTGGCCGTTCAGATACATGCCTGCGATAATTGCCGCAATGACATCTCCCGTACCGCTCCGGTCGCCGCCGATGCGGTCTACCATGACAATCTGGAAGTCTTCGCCTTTGTTATAGATAAAGTTGGCAATCTGCGTCTGGTTAAAGTGGATGCCCGTCACCACGATGTGTTTCGGTCCCCGCTTTGCCAGTTTTCCGCACATCTCTTTCAGCTCCTCAATCGAAGCCCCGTTCTCCGGATACGGCGCATCGATCAGTGTGCAGAGTTCTGTCAGGTTCGGCGTGATGATATCCGCGTAGTGAACCAGTTCTTTCATCTTTTCGCACATCTCTTTCGTGTACGTCCGATACAGCTTCCCATAGTCTCCCATGACCGGATCGACGATGACAAAGTTGCGGTCCGTCTTAAAATGGCGGATAAAATCAAGCACGATATCCACCTGCTGTTCCGATCCTAAGAAGCCGGTCGAGATCGCATCGAAATCGAGCTTCAGATCCTTATAGGTCTGAATGTAATCCTTCATCCGGTCAGTATAATCATCAAAGTAATACGTCGGAAACTGCGTGTGTGCTGAGAGAATTGCGGTCGGAACTGCCACCGCCTGAATCTTCAGCGCCGACACGATCGGCGCCATCACAGCCGTCGAGCACCGTCCAAAGCCTGTCAGATCATTAATCAGTGCTATCTTTTTCTGTTTTTCCATGTTGTTCTCCTCTTTTTTTCAGGATGCCTCCGCATCTGTTTTATGTCTATTTTTGCACACTCGCGTCTTATTTACAAGTTTTTTTCGGACACTTGTCAACACAGAATTCCGCTTTTTGCATCTTTTTTGTCAGCACGCAAAAGGCACGGCCCGCCCGAAGCTGTTTTTTGCTCCGGGCGGCCGCGCCTTTTCTCTCGTTTACTCTTTTATATTATGCTTCTAAAATCTTGCATGCAAACGGTGCCAGTGTCATATCCCCATACGTCACTTCCTTTGCATTGTGGTTGATGTACATCGTCACCTTCTGCTTCTCGTTTCCTCTCGTCACGATCTCAAGGCTCTCTTCGGACGGCACCATCTGGAAATGCCAGTCCCGCATCACCTGCTCCATCAGAAGCTTCGTGATCTTCTCTTCCAGACCGCAGCCCACGTAATACAAAGTTCCCCTGCCGGTCTGTTTTCTCGTCACGGCTGCGAATTCCAGATAGAACGCATCCGCGTAATGGAACAGCACTTCCGCATCCTGCACCTGAATCATATCACGGAAAATTCCGCCTGTGCCTTCCACGCCCTCGAACACGCCGCTTCCCACAACCGGGAATGCATCATAGTCCTGCAGGCTCTCCGTCTCTTCTACGGTCAGACCCGCAAGCGCATTGTAGTGCACCGGCAGTGTCTCGCCGAACGGAACGTTGTTGTCCGCATCTTTCACGGCGTGGCGGTACGTCACGATTACGGTTCCGCCGTTTTTCACAAACGCTTCCACCTTTTCTTCCATCTCCGGCTTCGTAATGATCATCTGCGGCAGGAAAATATTTTCGGAATGATTGATCACAATACCCATTTTCGCTTTCCCCATTTCTCTATCTTGTATCTTTCCTTTTTTCAACAGTACAAATTTATCATATGTTAAAAGTCAAAATATTTTACTTTTTATTTTAGTAAAATTTACTACCTGCTTTTGTGAAAAATGCACAAAAAGAGGCATCTCCATCTATGCAGACTGGAAATGCCTCTTTTTTGTTCTCTTGTTTCCTTTTTTTCTTCAGCTCAGGAAGTTTTCAATAATGACGTTTTCCGCCTCCGCTTCCGTCATGCCGAGCGTTCTGAGTTTCAATAGCTGCTCATCATTGATCCGTCCGATCGCCGCCTCGTGGATGATTGCCGCATCCACATGTTTTGCCTGGATCTCCGGAATAGATCCGACCTGTGCGTGATCCATGATGATAGAATCGCACTGGATATGGGCGTGGCATTTGTTTTTGCCGACTGCTTGGGATGGAAGACTGGAGGAATTGCCCTTTCCGACAGAACGTGAAATAATCTGTGCGGAAGAACCGCTTCCGTTCATACATACTTCAATATCCGACTCTGCCTTCTGGTCACCGTCTGTCATCAGACGTTCGAGCACGAACAGTTTGGAGTTCGCATCCATCACACATTCGTCGTACGAATTGTTGAGTCAACGCCCTTAATCTGTACGGTATCCAGCGTAAAAACGGAATTTTCTCCGATTTCAATATTTGTCACCGGGTTCAAAATCCGCTGTCCCGTTCCGTTTCCCTCGCCATAATGCTTTTCCTCGTAGCGCACGTTGGCATTTTTTCCTACATGAAACGTATGGATACCGTCGTGCCGGCTGTCGTTGCAGCCGCCGTTGTGGATACCGCAGCCCGCTACAATTGTAACATCGGCGCCATCCGCAACGTAGAAATCATTGTAAACAAGGTCCGTCATACCGGAAACGCTGACGACAACCGGGATAAATACTTTTTCACCTTTCGTCTCGCCATCGATCAAAATATCAATGCCTGGCTTATCCTCTTTTTGCGGATTTTGATATGCTCACTGTCACCGTGGCAGAGCGGAATGCCGTTCTGGCGGAGATTATACGCCCCTTTCTGCTCAAATCCCTCGCTGATCTGATTTAATACGCCCTGGGTTGTCTCATCTACCTGTACCATCAGCATGTGCCTCCTTCCTGGCCGCACATCCGGCCTGTTTTCTGCTGGAACAGGGTCGGCAGTACGTCTTCCTTTGTACCGTATTCTTTCACCTGGCCGTCCTCGATCACCATGATCTTGTCTGCCATCTGGATAATGCGTTCCTGATGAGAAATGAGAATCAAACATTCTTTTTTCTCTTTGTGGATTTCTTCAAACCGCCTGATCAACATGGAAAAGCTCCACAGGTCAATGCCGGCCTCCGGCTCATCGAAAATGCTGACCTTATGCGGTTTTGCAAGCACCGTTGCGATCTCCAGACGCTTCATCTCTCCTCCCGAGAGCGTACCGTCCATCTGGCGGTTCAGGTAATCGGCAGAGCAGAGCCCGACGGCGGAGAGGAGTTTACAGCTCTCGGCTTCCGTCAGTTCTTTTCCGGCTGCCAGCGACAGCATTTTTTTCACCGTCATTCCTTTAAAACGCGGCGGCTGCTGGAATGCATAGCCGATGCCGGCGTTTGCACGGTGGTCAATATCATAACCGGTAATATTTTCCTCATCCAGGAAGATTTCTCCGCCATTGGCGTCCTCAATTCCTGCAAGCACTTTGGCCAGCGTTGATTTTCCGCCACCGTTCGGTCCGGTAATCACCAGCATTTCCCCGTCCTTTACCTCAAAACTGATGTGGTTGACGAGGCAGCGTTTTCTTCCCTCTTCGTTTACTTCAAAGGTAAGATTGTCTACTTTCAGCATATTTGCACCTCTTTTGTTTTCACTCTTTGCAGGGATAATCCCCCTTTCAAAAACTCTACTCCTTCTCCTAAAATCTGTCAATTATTTGTTGTGGTTTTGAGAGACTCTTTTGCTTTGGGGTTTCCTTTTCCTGCATTCTTTTTCGTTTCTTCTGGATCGTAAGCCATGTTTGCGGTATAATGATGGTAATATTCATCGGGAGGTTATCGTATGCGTGTACTTATTACAGGAACCAGTTCCGGAATCGGGAAGGCGATTGCGGAGAAATTTTTAAAAGAAGGCTTTGACGTTACCGGATTTGACCGGAAGGAGGCTTCGATCAGCCAGGATTCGTATACTCATTTCTGCCTTGATATCCGCGACAGGGAACAGTATCCGGCGCTTGCGCCTTTCGATATTGTCATCAACAATGCCGGTGTGCAGAACGAGGATGATATTGATATCAATTTAAAGGGAACCATCGCAATCACAGAGGCGTATGGCATTCATGACACCATCCGCGCCGTCCTTATGATCGGCTCGGCCAGCGGCCATACCGGAGCTGAATTTCCGGAATACACCGCAAGCAAGGGCGGTGTGCTCGCCTACACAAAAAATGTGGCACTCCGCATTGCACCGTATGGTGGAACGTGCAACAGCCTTGATTTCGGCGGCGTACTGACCGAGTTGAATCTGCCTGTCACAGAAGACCAAAAGCTCTGGGATCAGATCATGGATCTGACGCCGCTGAAACGGTGGATGACCGTCGAGGAAACGGCGGACTGGGCGTATTTTATGACCGTGACGAACCGGTTCTGCACGGGGCAGAATATTCTGATTGACGGCCTTGAAGCGGGAAACGCACACTTTGTGTGGCCGGATGAATGATTTGTTAATTTCCTGTACAAGCAAAAAACAGGTTCCCTGCACGGAAGCTTTTGGGGCTTTTCCGCTGCCGGGCTGCCTGTTTCTTTTCATTTCTTTTCTTACGCTTTTTCAAACACCAGAATTTTCTCTGCGAATTTGTGGATGATCGGCATCCACATCACCAGCTTGTAGATGGGATTCAGCGTTTCCATACCGCGGGCGATGTTGTCGTCTTTTACTTTTCGGAAACCGGCGGCAATGTCGCCCAGGTCTGCAAAGCTGTTCGCACCCCAGGTAAACGTCGCGCCCGTCGCCTGAATAGATTTTTCGATGTTTTCTTTCTTTACAAAGTACGGGCACAGCGTTTCCATGCAGACGTAGGCATTGTCGAAATGATCGCGGATGATGGCGAGCATCATTCTGACCTCATCCGCTTTCATGTACATGGTCAGACCTTCGATAATGAAAAGCATTTTGCCCCGCACTTTTACCTGATCGGCCCATGCCGGATCGAGCACGGAACACGCAATCGTGGAAACGCGGCCGGATTCCTGATAGATCGAATCGCGTACCTCAATCGTCTCCGGCAGATCGAGATTATACCAGGTGATTTTTCCATTATCCATGCGGTAAAACCGTGTGTCCAGACCACAGGCGATGTTGACAACGGTACAATCCGGGTTCTTTCGGATAAAGTCGCTGACCAGCTCATCAAACACAACACTCCGCACTACGATTCCGCCGCTCATTGCTGTGTCCTTTTTCGCATTGCTGAATCATAGTCGATGCGGTCAATCAGCTCTTCTGCTTTGGTGTCGCGGAACTTGTTTTTCGGATTTCTGCTGTGCATGGCGCGGGCGTAGAAGCACTGCCAGCATCGTCTCGGCGGTTCCGTTCAGTTTTGGTTTTATTTTTTCATTGCTCATTCTGGGTGATCTCCCTTCTGTGTTTTATATTCTTCGATCCATTTCACCGGTTCCGGTCCGGTCTTGTTTTATTTCGGATTTTCCACCTTGTCCCCCACGAACCAGTAATCACAGACCTCACCGCCGCCCTGCCAGCGTATGGTCACGGTAGAGCTTCGCGTGCATCAGGCTGCTGTCTTGTAATCAATGTCGCACATAATCGGCAGCACTTCCAGATAGCCCTCTTTTCGGGCGAAGGTGTTCAGGGGACATTGGGTGAAGTGGTAATAAAAACCGTCCTGATGCTTCGTCTCATCAAAATGAAAATCCCACGAATACGCCTTATACTGCGGATGTGCTTCCAGCCAGGCGGCATCCTTATGCATCATCTTCGCAATCCGCGCCATGCCGCTCTTCTTATTCGCATTAATCATCAGGCCCATGGCTTTCAGAAACGGGAAGGACATCATCTCCTCTGAGATTGTACGCAGTTCATCCACAGAAATCTGTCTGTCCGACGCATCCCAGAGCGCAAGAAAAATGAGCCTTCATAGAGATTCGACGCCATCGGGTTGTCCTTTCCGATATCATCGGCGCGGCGAAGCATGTCGCGGTAGATCTGGTTGGTCTTGCGGAGAAGCTCTGCGGTCTCCTCTTTTCCGTAGCGTTTTAGCAGACTTTTCTTTATTAAAGGAGTCAGCATGTTCCAATATTTGCTGGTGTATTCCATCATGGGCGGGTACCTCCATCTTACTTTTATTAGGATTCACTAACTGACAGGTGTAAAATTGCCGCCTACAATGTAGAAAAATAGGCGGAATTTTACTTTTCATTATGAGGTTATTATATCACAGTTTTTGAAAAATGCATATTCCGCAAGAACTGCGCATCCGTTCCAGAGGAACGGAGCGCCATTCCGCTTCAAACTGAGCAAAGCTCAGCAGGTTGATTAATTACCATTGGTTATTCTGCGATCCATGCCAGGAAATTCAAGGCGATATGCCTTAGATGTCATTCGACTTAAGCAGGCATCTGCGTAGGTGGAATCCCCAAAAAGCTGATACCATCCGGATACTGGAATCTGTGAGATAATAATAGTTGCCTTGCGGCAGTCTCTGGACTCGATGATTTCAAACAGGTCGCGGCATTTTTCGATATCCAGATCCATTAAGCCGAAATCATCTATCACCATGAGATCATAAGCGGCCATTTCATTCGAATACTCGAAGTAATTACCTTCCCGCCTGGCATGATCTGATTCCTTTAAAAGAGTGTTCGCACGTATATATTTAACAGTACGATTCTGATGCATTGCTGTGATACATAAGGCGCAGGCGATGTGCGTTTTCCCAGCACCGGCCCCTCCGGTCATCAGCAGGTTATTCGGCTCATCGATCCAATCACACTTGGCCAGAAGTTCTATGACGTGTGTATTCAGCTGACGTTCTGGATCATAGATTGAACTGTCAAGATCAGCTGCAGGATATTTCAGGGTCGCTTTCTTCATGAGACGTTTAAACTTTTTACTCTCACGCTGATCCCACTCCTGATTTACAATAGCAGCAAAGCGGACTTCAAATGGTTCGAGACCTGTGTTTGGTTCCAGCAGCTGCTTTTCAAATGCTTCAGCCATACCGGACATGCGAAGTTTATACAGCCGATCCATGAGTATGTTCTGTTCCTTTGTGAGTTTATCGTTATAAAGATAGTCTTTTAATCTGTATGCCATAGTACGTCACCCTTACTTATAGTAGTCCTTTCCTCTGATATTTTCATGATTGGGCAGTGTTCCTGGTGAATGCTCGGGGAGTTCCTTCACATCCATCTTTTTCAGCATCTGCTTGAAGGTAAAATACTTACAGGAATTGATCTCTATACATTTACGGGCAACTTCTTCAGCAGCACCTTTCGGGATTGTTTTTACTTTATGCAGGATACCTGCACAGGCATTATAGGACTGCTCTTCATGTTTTGATGATTTAAGGAGTCTGTCAATCAGTTCTGACATCGCAGGACCAATGGCAGAAGCCCAGCGGCGGTAATAATTACCATCCTTTGAATTGACTTCTTTGTAATAAAGGTGTTCTGGCGGCATATGTTCATCTACCGTGATATACAGCGGAAACTCTCTATAAGACCGCTTATGTGTACAGATCAGCCGATTATACTGATCACAGATTCTGATCTCTGAAGCTGTTGCCTTCAGGATTGCAGGCTTGCCACAGTAAGAGTACAATACGGAGTAGTAGTGGCCGTCATACTCGATGTGGTAGTTGTTGGGAACTTTTAGGACCGCTTTATAGTCGCAAGCCGTGTAACATCCGCCTGGCAGTGGTTTCATACATGGTTTGTCATACTTTTCGAAAGCATCCTGTCTTGAGAAATCCTTGCCTTGAAAAGATCGTTTATTGAGGACTGCTACTATTTTTTTGATTTCAGCATTCAGGTCTTCAAATGATACATATATCTTTTCTTTCAGTTTCTCAACCAGGTGTATTTCAAGATAACGTACATGATTTTCAACTGTAGGCTTGCCTTTCGGTTTTCTAGCGGGTGGTGGAAGAACTATAGTTTCATAGAAATCTTCCAGATCTGCAAATGTAGACTGCAGGATAAGTTCATCCTTTGTGTGCTTGGTTACAGCAGTTCGCAGGTTATCGGGCACAAAGTATTTCGTAACAGCACCATAAAATGAAACAGCATGGGCACAGCCTTCTATAAAACATGGGAGCTTCTCATTTGGAAAAGCTTCTGCATAGATCAGACTGCTGACTCCAAGAGTGGTCGCAAAGATATGGACTTTTTTGATCTCGCCCGTTTCGGTATCTGTTAACAGTTCCGGCTGATCACCGACCCAGTCGATATACATCTTTTCACCCGGGATTCGGTTTACGGCCATTGATACCTTCTGGCCACCATAGTTTTCTGCTATGAATCGGTTGAAGTATTCGTAAAACTGTGACTTCTCATAACCATCAGGATTCTTTTCTTTATAATCCAGCCAACAGAACGAAATGTTCATGCGGCTCCCTGGTGCATGGATTCTGTCATAGTAATACTGGAAATCTGGAAGTGGGACATCTTTCCTCTGTAGATTTTTCTGCGGATAGAAAAGGTTCTCAACTTCCTTAGGTGCCATCATTCGGAGTTCCTCGATTGGGATTCCGTTGGCATGGTATCGGCTCATGATCAGATTTAATGTACCTGAGCCAATCTTGTAACGGTCCATAACGGACCTGGTCTGGCATCCATTCAAACGCATCTGGATGGAGCCGATAATCGTGTTGTAGTCTTGCATAGTTATGCCTCCTTTCGCAATCATTTGATGACTACGAAAGAACTATAACACGTTGAAAACTTATTGATCAGCTGAAGCGGAAACGCGTTCAGTTACATCCGGAAAGACTGATCAGCTCTTAGCGGAATGCGTGGTCAGATGAGCCGGAATTTGCATCAATGACGACTCTGGGCAATCATCCAGAGCCGTTTTGCATAATAGGGAAGTATAATAGACGAGAGATTTAAATAATAGGAGGGATAAACCTATGTGTGGAATCGTTGGTTTTACAGGAAAACGGCCGGCAGCACCAATCCTGCTGGACGGTCTGTCGAAACTGGAATATAGAGGATATGACTCAGCTGGACTGGCTGTCCGTGATGGAGAGGCTTTGGCAGAGGTCGTGAAGGCAAAGGGCCGCCTGACGAATCTGGTCGAGAAAACAGATGCAGGTAAAGCGTTAAAAGGAGCTGTGGTATTGGACATACCCGCTGGGCTACCCATGGTGAGCCCAGCCAGATCAATGCACATCCTCATGTTTCTGGCAACTGCAGTAAATCTGGTTCCGGTGCAGTGGAGTCTGAGGTCGTTGGTGTACATAACGGTATCATTGAGAATTACACAGAATTGAAAGAGAAGCTGCTGAAGCACGGCTACACTTTTTACAGTCAGACCGATACAGAGGTGGTTGTTAAGCTGGTTGATTACTATTATAAAAAGTACAACCTTGGTCCTATCGATGCCATTGCGAAGACAATGGTCCGTGTCCGCGGTTCTTATGCTCTTGAGCTGATGTTCCGTGATTATCCGGGCGAGATCTGGGTGGCGCGTAAGGACAGTCCGATGATCATTGGTATTGCAGATGGAGAGACCTATGTGGCTTCCGATGTCCCGGCAATCCTGAAATATACGAGAAATGTATATTATATCGGTAATCTTGAGTTTGCAAAGCTGACACCGGGCGAAGCTCATTTTTATGATCTGAACGGTGACGAGATCGAGAAGCAGACTACAGAAATCAAGTGGGATGCGGAGGCTGCTGAAAAGGGCGGTTTTGAGCATTTCATGATGAAAGAAATACACGAGCAGCCGAAGGCTGTCCAGGATACCCTTAATTCTGTAATCAGGAATGGTGTGATCGACCTGTCCAGTGTGGAAATCAATGAGGACGAGATTAAGAGCTTTGAGCAGATTTATATTGTTGCCTGCGGTTCTGCATGGCATGTTGGTATGGCTGCTCAATATGTACTGGAGGATATGGCAGATATCCCGGTACGTGTGGAGCTTGCGTCAGAGTTCCGATATCGTAAAATGCCAGTTAATCAGAAAGCCCTGGTGATCGTTGTCAGCCAGTCTGGTGAAACAGCAGATACACTGGCAGCATTGCGGCTTGCAAAGGAAAAGGGTATCGCCACGATGGCGATCGTCAATGTGGTTGGCAGCAGTATTGCCCGTGAAGCAGATAAGGTGTTCTACACACTTGCTGGTCCGGAGATCTCTGTTGCTACGACCAAGGCATACAGCGCACAGCTTGTGGCTATGTACTGTCTGTCTGTTCAGTTTGCAAAAGTCAGAGGAAAGATCACAGATGAGCAGTATGGTTACTATATCTCTGAGCTGCAGACTATTCCGGAAAAGATGCAGAAGTCCTGGAAGATAAAGAACGTATCCAGTGGTTTGCTGCAAAGTATGCCAATGCCCATGATGTATTCTTTGTAGGCCGTGGTATTGACTATGCAGTTTGTCTGGAGGGCAGTTTGAAGTTGAAGGAAATCAGCTATATCCATTCTGAAGCATACGCAGCAGGTGAGCTGAAACATGGTACGATCAGTCTGATCGAGCAGGGAACGTTGGTCATTGGTGTATTGACTCAGAGCGGACTGTATGAGAAGACTGTAAGCAATATGTTAGAGTGCAAGAGCCGCGGATCCTACCTGATGGGGCTGACTACATATGGTAAATACGAGATTGAGGATCAGGTGAACTTCACTGTGTATGTACCGAAGGTAGATGAGCACTTTGTGGGCAGTCTGGCAGTGATTCCTCTGCAGCTTCTGGGTTATTATGTTTCTGTTGCTAAGGGTCTGGATGTCGATAAGCCGAGAAATCTTGCAAAGAGTGTTACAGTGGAGTAAAAAATACGTGTACAAGGCTGATTTATTTGCAGATTTGTGATATACTAAAATGCGAGTGAAAGACTGAAATAAAAATAATGCCGTGTGTGAAACACATGCTCCTTCAGAGCCAAAGCACACACGGTATATTTTAAATACCGCTATATAGTTTATAACGAAAATAAGACAAACTAAAAAGGAGTACAAAAAAATGAACTTATCTAAAATACACCACATCGCCATCATCGTATCCAACTACGAATCTGCAAAAGATTTCTACGTAAACAAGCTTGGCTTCTCCGTTATCAGAGAAAACTACCGTGCGGAGCGCAGGGACTGGAAACTGGATCTGCGTGTGGATGAGCACACGGAGCTGGAGATTTTTGCAGAACCAAATCCACCGAAGCGGGTGAGCTGTCCGGAGGCTTGTGGTCTGCGTCATCTAGCTTTCTGTGTGGAGAGCGTGGAGCAGACGGTGAAAGAGCTGGCGGAGGTCGGGATCGAATGTGAGCGATCCGTGTAGATGATTTTACCGGCAAGAAGATGACGTTTTTTCATGACCCGGACGGACTGCCGCTGGAGCTGCATGAGTAAGGGGATTGGAACAAATGATATTTCGTAAGGCAGTAAAAGATGATTTTGACAACATAAAATCTCTGTATTGGGAGCTGATCGATCAGGAGCAGGGTGATCCATCGTTTCCACATTGGAAGAAGGGTATCCATCCTTCTGATGAAATGCTGCATAACAGTATTGGTAAGGAAGAGCTGTATGTTCTGGAAGATGGCGGCGAGATTGCGGCCTGTGCGATAGTTAATGATGAAAAGGTGGATGGCTACGCAGATGTGCGTGGCAGATCGATTCGGATGAGGTTATGGTCGTTCATGTTCTGGCAGTGCATCCGGAGCAGCGTGGTAAGGGTCTGGCCCGGAATTTGATGGAGCACATTGTAGGATCAGAAAGAAAAGCCGGAAAGAAAGCGCTGAGGCTTGATGTGATCGAGAACAATACAGCAGCGGAAGGTCTGTATCAGAAACTGGGTTTTCGGTACATCCAGACAAAGACACTTTTTTATAAGGTGGTTGGTGAGATGACCTTCAAAATGTATGAGCTGGTTTTGTGATCTATGGGTGAGAAAAGAGCGTATAAACCAAGAAGGCCCGGAGGTGGCCGCAGGAAATCAAAGCCGGAGTATGATGCCGGGAAGATCCTTAAGGAGCTGATGGATTCGTCTGTTGTGCTTTATGAAGAGGGGATGTCTTTGCAGGCTATTGCAGATGAGCTGGGGCTGAATCCAATCAAGGTTCGGAAGCTGCTTATCACGGCCGGTGTGTATGTATCGGATATGGCGGAGAAGGTGCAGGTGACCTTTGATGATTTCAGAAAAACACAGGATCATAAAGCTGCTGTCCTTTCAACTGCAAATGCTCTTGGCCTGTCCAGGTCCTCTGTTACTTCATATCTTCCGTACAAAAAGGGTGTGTATTTTCCAGGTACAGCACCGGCAGATAAGATTAGTGTTGGAGCCGAGCGGCAGCGGAGGTACAGAGCGATGAAGCGGTGTCGGAATGCTCCAACACTGGAAAAACAGTAAAAAAGATAAAAGAAAAAAGAGCCCGACGCATCAGGCTCTTTCAAGGTGTTGTCCGAAGACGACCACCGCAATTCATAGCCATAATATACCATCCGGGAAGAAATTATGCAAGAGTTTTAACAAAGCTTAGCAAGAATTCTCCTATCTCTTTAAGGATGCCACTGAAAAGTAGTCGGGGATTTTCCGCATTTATAAAAATAAGTTGCTGAATAGGTAAAACCTATATTATAATATAGTCATGAAATAACTCACTGGGAGGTGCTAGTATGTCATTATTGAAAGAAGAAATTTATACTATAGATGATATATATGCTTTACCAGAGGGTGAAAGAGCAGAATTGATTGATGGCCATATGTATATGATGGCTCCACCGAGTCGCAGACATCAAAAAATTTCAATGGAGCTTTCCAGTGTTATTCGTGAATATATTCGTTTTCACAGAGGAAAGTGTGAAGTATATGCAGCTCCGTTTGCCGTCTATCTTGATGAGAGAAGTAATACCTATGTTGAGCCGGATATCTCAGTGATTTGCGATCCACATAAACTTGATGACAGAGGATGTAATGGTGCACCTGACTGGATTATAGAAATTGTGTCACCATCCAGTAAAAAAATGGATTATCTGTTAAAACTTCTGAAATACCGTTCCTGTGGTGTAAAAGAATACTGGATTGTTGATCCTGAGAAAGATCGTGTTATTGTATACAATTTTACAGGTGACGAAAGTATTAATGAGTATACTTTGGAGGATTCTGTTAAAGCAGGGATCTATGAAGAACTTGTGATTGATTTCGGAAGTATGGAATTGTAGGGGCCAATGAGCTGCCATTACTTAAAGAAGATTATATAAAACAAAGACTGCCGCAGGTTTCACGCCTGCGGCATTTTGCAGTTTGTACAAAAAACAACAGAAAATATATTGGAAAAAGAAGCGGGAAAAGGGTATAATGTCAGAGAAAGTGTGATTGATAAAATACAGACGTTTTTTTTCTGCTTTGTCAGGTCATAAATAAGTGAGGCGGAGGATGTAACAATGGAACAGCAGCATATGTTTACCAACCGGATGATCCGTAATCTTCTGGTGCCGGTAGTGCTGGAACAGATTTTGAATTCGATAATGGGAACCGCAGATACCATGATGGTCAGCAATGTGGGATCTGCGGCTCTTTCTGCGGTATCACTGGTGGATTCCATTAATGTGCTTCTGATCCAGGCTTTTTCGGCGCTGGCAGCGGGAGGCGCCATTGTCTGCGCCCAGTATATCGGACAGAGGAATTATGAGAAGGCGAATATGTCTGCCAGGCAGGTGCTTTTTATCATCACAGCGATCTCCGTAGTGGTGTCTGCAGTCTGTCTGATCTTTCAGAAGCCGCTTTTGAGGCTGATCTTCGGTGCAGTGGATGCGGATGTTATGCGTGCATCGGAAATTTATTTCTTTTTCACGGCACTGTCATTCCCCTTTATTGCGGCTTATGATTCTGCGGCTTCGATCTTTCGTGCCCAGGAGAATACCAAGGGGCCTATGACCATCTCCATGATCTCCAATATCATGAACATTGGCGGAAATGCGGTTCTGATCTGGGTTTTCCACCTTGGAGTTGCAGGAGCGGCGATCTCCACACTGGTTTCCCGTATTTTCTGTGCAGTGGTTGTTCTCTGGCAGCTGCGTAAGGATCGTCAGCCTGTCGTTGTGAGGGATTACCTGAAGATCCGCCCGGACTGGAGCATGATCGGACGTATCCTGGGACTTGGGATTCCTTCGGGAATTGAGAACAGTATGTTTCAGCTTGGAAAGCTTGCCATCCAGTCTACGGTTTCCACACTGGGCACAGCAGCCATCGCAGCGCAGGCAATGACCAATATCCTTGAGAATCTGAATGGTATCGCGGCCATCGGAGTAGGTGTGGGCCTGATGACCATCGTAGGCCAGTGTCTTGGTGCCGGCCGCAAGGATGAGGCGGTCTATTACATAAAAAAACTCTGCGTCATTGCAGAGACAATTATTATCGTAAGCTGTCTGATCGTGTATATTTTGGTCAGACCGGTGACGATCCTTGGCGGAATGGAGAGTACCAGTGCGGAAATGTGCATCCACATGATCACATGGATCACCATCGTAAAGCCTGTGGTATGGACAATGGCGTTCGTGCCGGGGTATGGTCTTCGTGCAGCCGGTGATGTGAAGTTTTCCATGATCACATCCTGTTGTACCATGTGGGCATGCAGGTTCTGTCTCTGTGTTTTCCTGATCCGTGTCCTGGGCTTCGGGCCTATGGGTGTCTGGATCGGAATGTTTGCAGACTGGACTGTTCGTGGGATCATTTTTACCTGGCGTTTCCACAGCCGCAAATGGCTGGAGCACAAGGTAATCTGAAAAGGAGGGCATCGTATATATGAAGAATGGACTGGAAGACCAGTATGTCATAAAAAACAACAAGCGCCTCCGTTATGGCTACACAACAGGCTCCTGTGCAGCCGGGGCAGCCAGGGGTGCAGTCCGGATGCTGCTTTCGGGAGAGACTCTTTCCGAGGTAGAGCTTGATACCCCAAAGGGGATCACTCTCACGTTACAGCTTCACGATATTACCCGGGGCGAAACCTATGTCTCCTGTGCGGTACAGAAGGATGCAGGGGATGATCCGGATACCACCAATGGGATCCTGGTCTATGTAAAAGCGGAGAAGTTTTCTGTTTCAGCGGCAGAACAGGACGGGGAGGAACGGAAAACAGAGAGATCCCGGCCTCAGATCATCCTGGACGGAGGGGTCGGTGTGGGGCGTGTCACCAAGCCGGGACTTTCCCAGAACGTGGGCGAGGCGGCAATCAATCCGGTTCCCAGAGCCATGATCCTGCGGGAAGCCGAAGAGGCGGCCCAGGAATATGACTACGAGGGCGGTCTGAAGCTTACCGTATCCGTCCCTCAGGGGGAGGAGATCGCGAAGAAAACTTTTAATCCCCGTCTTGGCATTCTTGGCGGGATCTCCATACTTGGAACCAGCGGGATCGTAGAGCCCATGAGTGAGAAGGCTCTGATCGAAAGCATCCATGTGGAGATGAAGCAGCATTTCTGCCAGGGAGAAGATTTTATCCTGGTGACACCGGGGAATTACGGTGCGGATTATCTCAGGGAGCATATGTCCATTCCCTTTGAGAACAATATCAAGTGCAGCAATTATGTAGGAGAGACCATTGACATGGCCATTGATATGGGCGTAAAGGGCATTCTTTTTGTGGCTCATATCGGTAAGTTTGTAAAGGTTGCCGCCGGGATCATGAATACCCATTCCCACTGTGCTGACGGAAGGATGGAGGTTCTCTGTGCAAGTGCCATCCGTGCAGGGGGCTCTCTGGAATGTGCCAGAGAGATCCTGGAGGCGGGGACTACGGATGAGGCGCTGGCTGTTCTTGACAGCTATGGTATCCTGAAAGAGACTATGGCTGTGGTCATGGAGAAGATCCAGTTTTATCTGGACCACAGATCCTATGAGCAGATCCTTCTGGGTGCTGTGGTGTTTTCCAATGTATACGGACTGCTGGGGCAGACCCGGGATGCAGAGGAGCTGATCCATAAGATACAGGAGCAGGCAGTCGGGTGGATGATATTTCATGACAGGAAACCCCGGTCCGGATGGAATTTTTTTAATTTCAAGACAAAATTTGATATAAATAACAGACAGGTTTTATCCTGTCTGGAAAATATAGTTAGGAGGAAAGAAATATGGCAGGTAAATTATATGGTGTAGGTGTAGGACCGGGAGATCCGGAGCTTCTTACCTTAAAAGCACTTCGTCTTGTAAAGGAGGCAGAGGTGATCGCACTTCCGGGACAGGTTCCGGAGGATACGGTAGCGTTTAAGATCGTGGAGGGGGCTTATCCGGAGCTTGGAAAGAAGGAGCTTCTTGCAGTTCCTTTTCCGATGTCCAAGGATCCTGAGGTGCTGAAGAGCTATCACGATGCAGGAGCAGAAAAAGTCAAGGCTGTCCTGGACCAGGGGAAAGATGTGGTATTTCTCACACTGGGAGATCCTACCGTGTATTCCACATATCTCTATATCCATCACAGACTTGTGGCTCAGGGCTATGAGACGGAGATCGTCTGTGGCATCACATCCTTCTGTGCAGTTTCCGCCCGTCTGAACACCGGACTTGTGGAGAAGGCAGAGCCTCTTCACGTGATCCCGGCTTCCTATCAGATCGAGGATGCGCTGAAGCTTTCCGGTACCAAGGTCCTTATGAAGGCCGGAAAGAAAATGAAGGATGTGAAGGCGGAGCTTCTTTCTCAGGGGGCAGAGGCCATGATGATCGAAAACTGCGGAATGCCGGATGAAAAGATCTACCGGACCGTGGAGGAGATCCCTGAGGATGCAGGATATTATTCCCTGATCATTATCAAAGAAAACAAAGACAGAAGAGAGGAATAGATTATGGTACATTTTGTAGGAGCAGGTCCGGGAGCACCGGATCTTATCACAGTAAGAGGTAAACAGTATCTGGAAGAGGCAGATGTGATCATCTATGCGGGATCTCTTGTAAATCCCCAGCTTCTGGAGTATTCCAAGGATGTGTGCACCATCCATAACAGTGCAAAGATGACCCTTGAGGAAGTGATCTCTGTTATGGAGAGAGCAGAGGCTGAGGGTAAGATGACCGTTCGTCTCCACACCGGCGATCCATGTATCTATGGTGCGATCCGTGAGCAGATGGATATCCTGGATGAAAAGGGAATCCCCTATGATTCCTGCCCGGGTGTCAGTGCCTTCTGCGGAGCTGCATCTGCACTGAACCTGGAGTATACACTTCCGGATATTTCCCAGAGTGTGATCATCACAAGAATGGAAGGAAGGACACCGGTGCCGGCAAAAGAGAGTATTCAGTCCTTTGCCGCTCATAATGCGACTATGGTTATTTTCCTCAGTACAGGTATGCTGGAGGAGCTGAGCCGCAGACTGGTGGAGGGCGGATACCGTGAGGATACACCGGCTGCCATCGTCTACAAGGCAACCTGGCCCGATGAGAAGAAGTTTATCTGTACAGTGGGTACTCTGGCGCAGACAGCAAAAGAGAACAAGATCACAAAAACAGCGCTTATGCTGGTAGGTGATGCGGTCAATGCTGCAAGCTATGACAGATCCAAGCTGTATGATCCGGGCTTTACCACAGAGTTCCGTGAGGCTACGAAATAAAATATGAACATTTCCATCATTTGCTTCAGTATGACAGGGCTGGAGACAGGGGAAAGGCTTCAGAGGGCGCTGGAAAAAGAGGGTGAGAGTGTCATCCTTGCAAAAAAGAGCCGGTACCTTCCGGATCCGATCTCTGTTTCCACCTCCCAGTGGGCAGGGGAACAGTTCCGGACAGGAAAAGCGGGCGTGATCTTTATTGGCGCCTGCGGGATCGCAGTGCGCAGTATCGCACCTTACATTGCCGGAAAAAAGACGGATCCGGCTGTGCTGGTGATCGATGAGTGCGGAAAATTTGTCATTGCTCTTCTTTCCGGACATCTGGGCGGAGCCAATGAGCTGGCTCTTCGCTGTGCCGGATATCTTAAGGCGGAGCCGGTTGTGACAACAGCCACAGATCTTCACAGCCGTTTTGCAGTGGATGTTTTTGCAAAAAAGAATGGCTGTGCTATTTTTCATATGAAGGCTGCAAAGGAGGCTTCTGCGGCCCTTCTTGCGGGAGAGAGCGTTGGCTTTTACAGTGAGTTTCCATGGGACGGGGAGCTGCCGGAGGGTCTGGTGCTTTGCGGGAAGGACGGAAGGCTCTCAGCTGCAGCGGATCCGGAGAAGGGTGAGATAGCCGGTGAGGCACCGGAAACAGGTATTGCGGTGACGATCCACAGAGGCTGCCTGCCCTTTAAAAATACAGTCCATGTGGTGCCGCCCGCTGCAGTTCTGGGAATGGGCTGCCGCAGGGGAAAGGATGCAGCCTCCATCCGGAAGGCGGCAGAGGAATGTCTGAAGGGATCAGATGTTTACAGAGAAGCACTGAGAGCCATTGCCAGTATCGATCTGAAGAAAGAAGAGGTGGGACTTCTTTCTCTGGCAGAAGCCTGGCAGCTTCCGTTTCTGACCTTTACAGAGGAAGAGCTGAAGGCAGTGCAGGGGGAATTTACCCCGTCACAATTTGTAAAAAAGATAACAGGTGTAGAGAATGTCTGTGAGAGAAGCGCGGTTCTGGGTTGCGGACAGGGTACACTGATCAGAAAAAAAACAGGCCGGGACGGTGTGACCACCGCCCTTGCAGCCGGAAATCGGAGGATACGTTTTGAGTAAGATTTATGTTGTAGGAATTGGCCCGGGTGCGTATGACCAGATGACTGGAAGAGCGATCCGTGCATTAAATGAAAGTGATGTGATCATCGGTTACACGGTGTATGTGGATCTTGTAAAGGAGTATTTTGCAGGCAAAGAGTTCATGACCACACCGATGAAAAAAGAGGTAGACCGCTGTGTACTTGCTTTTGACGAGGCAAAAAAGGAAAAACCGTTTCCATGATCTGCAGTGGTGACGCCGGTGTCTATGGCATGGCAGGTCTGATGTATGAGGTGGGAGAAAACTATCCGGATGTGGAGCTGACCATTATCCCGGGTGTGACAGCAGCCACAGGCGGCGCCGCAGTGCTGGGTGCACCGCTGATCCATGACTTCTGCCTGATCAGCTTAAGTGATCTTCTGACTCCGTGGGAGAAGATCGAGGCAAGGCTTCTGGCAGCAGCACAGGCGGATTTTGTGGTATGCCTTTACAATCCGTCCAGCAGAAAACGTAAGGATTATCTTCAGAAGGCCTGTGATCTGATGATGAAATACAAGTCCCCGGATACTGTCTGCGGCACGGTTGCCCAGATCGCACGTGACGGCGAGACTGCACAGGTTATGACACTGAAGGAACTCCGTGATACAGAAGTGGATATGTTTACTACCGTTTTTGTGGGAAATTCACAGACTAAGAATGTAAACGGCAAGATGGTAACACCAAGGGATATAAGAATGTATAAAGCCATTGTTTTTGCAGGGACCACCGAGGGCTATGCGCTCTGTGAGTTCCTTGCGGAAAATCATGTTCCGGTCTATGCCTGTGCAGCCACGGAATATGGCGGCTCCCTTCTGAAGGAAAATGAATTTCTACATGTCAGCGCCGGAAGGCTGAAAACCGAAGATATGGAGGAGCTTTTCCGAAGGGAAGCGCCGGAGATCGTTCTGGACGCTACTCATCCCTATGCAGCAGAGGTGACAAAAAATATCCGGACTGCCTGTGAGAACGGAAGCATCCGCTATCAGCGTGTCCTTCGCCCGGAGGGGGAGAAGAACAGGGAAGCCATCTATGTGGAAAGCACGGAGAAGGCGGCAGAGTTTCTTTCCGGTACAGAGGGGAACATTTTTCTTACCACAGGAAGCAAGGAGCTGTCTAAATTTACAGTGATCCCGGATTACCAGGAGAGGCTTTTTGCCCGGGTGCTGTCCATCCCTTCCGTGATCAGCTCCTGCGCGGAGCTGGGGATCGAGGGAAAGCATCTCATCGGTATGCAGGGGCCATTTTCTACAGAGATCAACGAAGCCATGCTTCGACAGTTTCAGTGCAGCTATCTGGTCACCAAGGATACCGGTCTGGCAGGTGGATTCCCGGAAAAGATGGAGGCTTGTCAGCGTTGCGGCGTCACACCTGTGATCATCGGAAGACCATTGCAGGAGGAGGGGCTGTCCCTGCCGGAAGCAAGGGTATTTCTGGCAAAGCTGTTCGGCCTTACCCTGTCACAGAGGGTTTCTCTTGTAGGCATCGGCATGGGTGCGGAAAAAACACTGACCCTGGAAGGAAAGAAGGCCTTTGATGAGGCGGAGCTTCTGATCGGTGCAAAGCGTATGACAGATGCCGTACAGAGGCCGGGCAGATGGTTCTCCATGAGTACCGCAGTGATAAGATCGTGGAGTATATCAAGACACATCCACAGTACCGTACCGTAGCCATTGCCCTTTCCGGCGATGTGGGCTTCTACAGCGGTGCAAGGAAGCTGATGGATCTTCTGGATGGTGATGTCCAGGTGATTTGCGGGATTTCTTCCGTTGTTTATTTTATGGCGAAGATCGGTCTTTCCTGGGATGATGCCAGGATCGTCAGCGCTCATGGAAGAGACTGCAATCTGATTGCCCTGATCCGGCATAACCCCAAGGTTTTTTCCATTCTGGGAACAGAGGATGGGGTAGCTCGTCTGGCTTCTCGTCTGGTTGCGTATGGAATGGGTGATGTGACCCTTTATGTGGGCGAAAATCTTTCCTACGAAAATGAAAAGATCTTTCATGCCAGTGCGGCAGAGCTTACAGAATACCGGGAGATGCGTTAAGCGTGGTAACTGCGTGCAATGAAAAGGCAGTACCTTTGCCCGCAGTTCACGGGATCTGTGATGAGGAATTTCTTCGTGGGAAGGCGCCTATGACAAAGGAAGAGGTGCGTACGGTTTCTCTGTCCAAGCTTCGTCTTCAGGAGGATTCTGTCTGCTATGATGTGGGAGCGGGCACAGGCTCGGTTTCTGTTGAGATGGCGCTTCGTGCCTGGAAGGGGCAGGTCTATGCCATCGAGAAAAAGGAAGATGCCCTTGCTCTTCTGAAGGAGAACAGGCGGAAATTTGCCACAGACAATCTGGAGATCGTGCCAGGTACTGCACCGGAAGCAATGGTGGAACTGCCTGTTCCGACACATGCCTTTATCGGCGGGTCCTCCGGAAACATGAACGAGATCATCCGGCTTCTTCTGGACAAAAATCCAAAAGTACGGATCGTGATCAACTGCATCACCCTGGAGACGGTGACGGAAGCCATGAATGCCATACGAGATTTCAGCCTGACGGATGTGGATATCGTACAGCTGTCTGCGGCAAGATCAAAATCTATCGGAAGGTATCATATGATGATGGGTGAGAATCCGATCTATATCATTTCCTGCAGCGGAAGAGGGGAGGAGATTTAGGTGAAGATCCCGAGAATACTTCTTGCGGCAGGTGCCAGCGGAAGCGGAAAAACCCTGATCACCTGCGGGCTGCTTCAGGCGCTGGTGAATCGTGGCCTAAAGGTGGCTTCTTTTAAATGCGGCCCGGATTACATAGATCCTATGTTCCACAGCCGTGTGATCGGTACAAGATCCCGAAACCTGGATACGTTTTTTACAGATGGAGACAGAACCCGGTATCTTCTGGCAAAGAACGCATCGGACTGTGAGATCGCAGTGATGGAGGGAGTCATGGGGTATTATGACGGTGTAGGAGGGATTACCTCCAGAGCCAGCGCCTATGATCTGGCCTCCACCACAGATACACCGGTGATCCTGATCGTAAACAGCCGTGGCATGAGTGTTTCCCTGGCTGCCTATGTAAAGGGCTTTCTGGAATACAAAAAGGACAGTCATATCTGTGGCGTGATCTTTAACCAGATGTCTCCTATGCTGTATCCCAGGATGAAGAAGCTTCTGGAAGAGGAGCTTTCCGTAAAGGTGCTGGGATATGTTCCGAAGGTGGAGGACTGTGTGATCGAAAGCCGTCATCTGGGGCTGGTGCTTCCGGAGGAGATTCCGGAGCTGAAAAGCCGTCTGCAGAAGCTTTCTGAGGTACTGGAGAAAACCCTGGATATCGATGGAATCCTGGAGCTTGCAGGGGAAGCACCGGAGCTTGCGGCACCGGAGACGGAAATGCTGATACAGAAGGATACTGCCTTCGGATACCGTACAGAGGAAAAGGTGCGGATCGGTGTGGCGGATGATGAAGCCTTCTGCTTTTTCTATGCGGATAATTTAAATCTTCTGGAGCAGATGGGAGCGGAGCTGGTACGTTTTTCACCCATTCATGACAGAGAGCTTCCAGAGGATCTGGACGGGCTTCTTTTAAGCGGCGGTTACCCGGAATTAAACGGGGAGGCGCTGGAAGAAAATCAGGAAATGTGCACCGGATCCGGGAAGTTATCCTGGACGGAATGCCCTGTCTGGCAGAATGTGGCGGATTCATGTATCTTCATCAGGAGATGGAGGATATGGAAGGAAAGCAGCGCAGAGTCTGTGGGGTGATCCCTGGAAGGGCTTACCGGACACCGAAGCTGAACCGGTTCGGCTATATCACCCTTACGGAAAAACAGGATACCGGACTTGGTGAGATCCCGGCTCATGAATTCCATTATTTTGATTCCACAGATTGCGGAGAGGATTTTCATGCGGCAAAGCCGGCATCTAAAAGAGGATGGGATTGTATCCATGACCGGGGTAGGCTGATGGCAGGATTTCCGCATCTTTATTATTACGGAAATCCCAGGGTTCCGGCACGCTTTCTGAAGAACGCACTGGAATATAAGAAAGAACGGAGGCAGAAAAAAGATGCTGAAATATAGTCTTCCTGCACTGGTCATAGGATTTGTGCTGGATCTTCTGATCGGAGATCCCAGATGGCTTTATCATCCGATCTGTGTCATCGGCAATCTGATTGCAGTGCTGGAAAAGGTGATCCGGAAGATTTTCCGAAAAATCACGGCGGTGAGCTGACAGGAGGCTTTCTGATCGTAGTGTTTGTCTGTCTGTTCAGCGGCGGGGTGCCGCTTCTGGTGCTTTATTATCTTTACCGGTATCTGCCGGTGGCCGGATTTGTGCTGGAGGTTTTCTGGTGCTATCAGCTTCTTGCCACCCGTTCACTGAAGGATGAGAGTATGAAGGTTTATGACCGGTTGAAAAACGGGACTCTGGACGAGGCACGCTATGCGGTGTCCATGATCGTAGGCCGTGATACCAGAGAGCTTACGGAAACCGGCGTGACAAAGGCTGCCGTGGAAACCGTTGCGGAAAATGCATCCGACGGCGTGATCGCCCCCATGCTTTATATGGCTATCGGCGGGGTGCCGCTGATGTTTTTGTATAAGGGTATCAATACCATGGATTCCATGCTTGGATATAAAAATGATAAATATCTTTATTTCGGCCGTATTGCGGCAAAGCTGGATGATGTGGCCAATTATATCCCTGCCAGGATCTCCGGATGGCTGATGGTGGCAGGAACTGTTTTTACAGGAATGGATACAAAAAATGCGGCAAAGATCTACAAACGTGACCGGAGAAACCATGCAAGTCCCAACTCTGCTCAGACAGAGGCTGCTATGGCCGGAGCGCTGGATGTACAGCTTGCGGGAAATGCATATTATTTCGGAAAATTATATGAAAAACCCACGATCGGGGATCCGATCCGCCCGGTGGAGCCGGAGGATATCAAAAGAGCTAACCGGCTGATGTACGCGGCATCCATACTGGGTGTGGTTGTATTTGGACTGCTCAGTGCGGGGATCCGGTTCGGATTATTAAGGTAACAATAAATACAGACAGGAGAATGACCAATGACAAAACACATACATGGAGGAGACGTATATAAACATAAAGACTGCCTGGATTTTTCGGCAAATCTGAATCCTTTGGGAACACCGGAAAGTGTGAAGCAGGCCATTATCCACAGTCTGGATCATATTGCACAGTATCCCCAGGTGGGATGCGGCGTTCTCAGGGAAAGGATCGCAGAATCAGAAGGGGTAAAAGCGGAAGAGGTAATATGCGGTAACGGAGCAGCAGAAGTGATCTTTACGCTCTGTCATGCAGTAAAGCCAAAGCGGGCTCTGATCCCGGCGCCTACTTTTGCGGAATACGGACAGGCTCTGGCCAGCACTGGCTGTGAGCTGGAATATTACATGCTGACGGAAAATGACGGTTTTGTGCTCAGTGAAGCCTATCTGGATATCCTCCATAAGGGACTGGATATGGCTTTCTTATGTAACCCCAACAATCCTACCGGCATGCTGATCCCCCACAGGCTTCTGAAAAGGATCCTGGAAAAATGCAGAAAGCTGGATATCCTGCTGGTGGTAGATGAATGTTTCCTTGATTTTGTAAAGGAACCGGAAGAGTATTCTCTGAAGCATTCTCTTTCCGGGTTCAATAATCTTTTTATCCTGAAAGCATTTACAAAAAGATATGCCATGGCCGGTGTGCGGCTGGGCTATGGCCTTTGTTCTGACAGAAAGCTGATGGAAAGGATGGAGCTCTGCGTTCAGCCATGGAATGTTTCCACCATGGCCCAGGCAGCCGGGCTCCAGGCACTTACAGAGACGGAATATGTAGAGGAGGGAAGACAGCTTGTTTTTCGGGAGGCACAGTGGCTGAAGGATGAGCTGGTCCGCATTGGGTATAAAGTATTTCCGTCGGAAGCAAATTATATTTTCTTTAAAGGACCGGAGGAGCTCTTTGACTTCTGTCTGCGCAAGCGGATCCTGATCCGTGACTGCAGCAATTATCCGGGTCTTACAAAGGGGTATTACCGGATCGCGGTAAAGCGCCATGAAGAAAATGTAAAACTGATCGAAGTACTTGAGGGAGGTATATTATGGCAAAAGCAATAATGGTACAGGGAACCATGTCCAATGCCGGAAAAAGCCTGCTGGCTGCGGGACTTTGCAGGATCTTTAAGCAGGATGGATATCGTGTGGCTCCTTTTAAATCACAAAATATGGCACTGAATTCCTTTATCACAGAGGATGGTCTTGAGATGGGACGGGCCCAGGTCATGCAGGCAGAGGCAGCCGGGATCCGGCCGTCTGTCCTGATGAATCCCATCCTTCTGAAGCCTACCAATGATGTAGGCTCCCAGGTGATCGTTAACGGAGAGGTTCTTGGAACCATGAGTGCCAGGGATTATTTCAAATATAAGAAGACCCTGGTTCCGGATGTGATGAAGGCGTACAACGCTCTTGCAGCGGAAAACGATATCATTGTCATCGAAGGTGCGGGAAGTCCTGCCGAGATCAATCTCAAGGATGAGGATATTGTAAATATGGGTATGGCAAAGATGGCCAAGGCACCGGTCCTTCTTGTGGGAGATATTGACGTGGAGGTGTTTTTGCCCAGCTGATCGGTACGGTGGAGCTTCTGGAGGACGATGAGAAGGCTATGGTAAAGGGGCTGATCATCAACAAATTCCGCGGAGATAAGACTATTCTGGACCTGGTGTTGTCATGCTTGAGGAAAGAAGCGGGATCCGGTGGTGGGTGTGGCGCCTTATCTGGATATCCAGGTGGAGGATGAGGACAGCCTGACGGAGCGTTTTGACCGGAAGCAGGAAGCCGGTGTCATTGATATCGCAGTGTCCGTACACCAAGGATTTCCAACTTTACGGATTTTAATCCTTTTGAGAGCATTCCCGGAGTTTCTCTCCGCTATGTAAAACACCCGAGAGATCTTCACTCTCCGGATATGATCATCCTTCCTGGAACCAAGAACACCATGGGCGATCTGATCTGGATGCGGGAAAGCGGAATGGAGGCAGCGGTTCTCAAGGAAGCCTCCAGAGGCAAGCTGATCTTTGGTGTCTGCGGCGGCTATCAGATGCTGGGCGAGACCTTAAGCGATCCTCATGGCGTTGAAAATGGCGGTTCCATGAAAGGAATGGGACTTCTTCCCATGGAAACGGTATTTGCCGAAAAGAAAACCAGGACCAGGGTGCAGGGGCATTTCGGTCAGCTGTCCGGTGTGTTTGCTCCTCTTTCCGGTGCGGAAATCGAGGGCTATGAGATCCATATGGGCGAAAGCATCCTGAAGGACAATGCAGGAACAGCCACGAAGATCACAGACAGCGTCAGCGGTAAGAAAAAAGAAGAGGGTGCTTTTGCGGGAAATGTGTGCGGAACCTATATCCACGGCGTTTTCGATAAGGAAGCATCTGCAGAGGCGATCATCCGCGTGATCGGCGAGAAAAAAGGTATTGATGTGGAAAATATGACAGGCGTGGATTTTGCGGCATTTAAGGAACAGCAGTATGATATCCTGGCTGCAGAGCTGCGGAAGCATCTGGATATGAAAAAAATCTATGAGATACTGGAAAACGGGATTACGGAGGAAGAATAGAAATGAAAGTTGAGCTTGAAAATGTAAAACCCATGGAGATCGAAAAAAGAAGCTTTGAGATCATCACAGAAGAGCTGGGGGATACTCCCCTGATTCCGGGAACAGAGCTGATCGTAAAACGCTGCATCCACACAAGCGCAGATTTTGATTATGCAAAAAATCTCTGCTTCTCGGAGGGGGCAGTGGAGATGGCCATGGACGCCATCCGCAACGGTGCCTGTATCGTCACAGATACCCAGATGGCAAAGGCCGGGATCAACAAGCGTGCACTTGCCCGCTACGGCGGTGAGGCTTACTGCTTCATGTCCGATGAGGATGTGGCTGCCCTTGCAAAAAAGAACGGGACTACCAGAGCCACAGCCAGCATGGACAAGGCAGCAGAGATGGATAAAAAGCTGATCTTTGCCATTGGAAACGCACCTACCGCACTGGTACGCCTTTATGAGCTTATTGAGAACGGAAAGCTTTCTCCTGAGCTGATCATCGGTGTGCCGGTAGGCTTTGTGAATGTTGTGCAGTCCAAGGAGCTGATCATGCACGCAGATGTGCCTTATATTGTGGCAAAAGGACGCAAGGGTGGAAGCAACATCGCTGCGTGCATTGTAAATGCCCTGCTCTACATGATCGATAACCGGAGAGATTAGGAGCCGGTAACCTCCTTCAGAAGCTGACAGGCAGGCAGAAAATCCTTGGATGGAATGGAGGAGCAGGAGAGGACCAGGGTGACCTCGGCTCCGTTTTCTCTGAGAACCTCCAGTCCCAGACCACGGTTCCGGGCTCTGTCTGTCAGTTCACTGCCTGTGAGAGAACAGGGAAGAGTAAGGGCAAGGCTGGTTCCTGCGGCTCCTGTTTGAATCTGGCAGTCCTGGCCGAAGGTTTCCCGGACAGCCTGGGAAAGAGCCTTCAGCTTCTGGGAATAAAGGCGGCGGAGCTTTCTAGTCTGGGAAGCCAGATGCCCGTCGCGGATAAACTGGCAGAGCGCGATCTGTTCTGCCTTGGAAGCAGTCTGATTATAAAAGGCTGCTTTTTTTGTATATTTTTCCCGGAGAGAGCGTGGCAGTACCATGAAGCTGACACGGATGGAGGCAGCAGCAGCCTGGAAAAGGAACCGATATAGACAACGTTTTCACCACCTGCAAGACCGAAAAGTGAAGGCGTCGGCTTCTGGAAATAAACAAATTCGTTTTCGAATCATCCTCAATGATCAGATGGTCATTGATTTCCGCATGACGGATCAGCTCCAGGCGTCGTTTTACCGGCATGATCTCGCCCCATTTCGTCATGTGAGCAGGAGAAACATAGATCACATCGCAGCTTTTGTCCCGGTAATGGACATCAAAGCCGTAATCCTGAAAGATGGTGCTGCATGTGGTGAAGGACGGTGTGGGGAACGAAACGGTTTTCCGTTCATGGATCAGAGGACAGAGGATCTGGAGAAGGGGCTGGAGACCGGCCCCTACTACAATGTCATCCGGGGAGCAGATCACATTTCTGCGTTCCCGGATATAGTCTGCGAGAACCTCCCGGAAATCGCTTTCGCCCTGGGGTTCGCCATAAGAAAGCATACGGTCGCCCTGGCGGAGGGCACTTTTGATGTAACGCTGCCACAGATCAAAACGGAAGCTTTCCCGGTCAACACCGGAAGAGGCAAAATCATAAAGGCAGGGCGTGATATCTTTATCCTGTTTTTCGGGGGGAAGCAGATGCTGCTTGGAAGCAATGCCGGTGACATAATAGCCGCTCTGTGCCTGGCGATGATATAGCGTCTGCTGCCAGCAGAAGATAGGCATTTTCGATGGTGGTACGGCTCAGCTTCAGCTCCTGGGCGCATTTGCGGAGGGAGGGCATTTTGCTTCCGGGAAGGAGACGGCTTCCAGGATCAGCTTCCGGTAATAGTGATAAACCTCCAGATAAAGGTGTTCTTTTTTGTGTTCTGCAGATATATTTAACATAAGTATGATGATTTCCTTCCAAAAATGATTGCGTAAACCTGACAGTTCATTCTATAATATTACAGAAAAAAACTCAAGACTGGAGAATTACCATGAAAAAAATAGCAGTGATCAATGATCTTTCCGGGCTGGGGAAATGTTCACTGACAGCAGCGATCCCGGTGATCTCGGTGATGGGAGTCCAGGCGTGTCCACTTCCCACCGCTGTTTTAAGCAACCAGACCGGTTATGAAAGTTATTTCTGTGAGGATTTCACAGAGCATATGGAACCATATATGGAGCAGTGGAAAAAAAGAGGATTTTTCCCGGATGGGATCTATACAGGATTTCTTTCTGATGATAAGCAGGCAGACAGGATCCTGAAATTTATGGATGCGTTTGCAGGGAAGGATACTCTGATCCTTACAGATCCGGTGATGGGGGATGACGGCGCGGTTTATCCGATCTATACAGAAGAGCTTCGCAGCCGGTTCTGCGAACTGACACGTCGTTCCTATGTGATCACACCGAACCTTACGGAAGCCCTCCTTCTTCTCTACGGAAAAGAAAAAATGGAGGAGATCTGGAATAAACTGCAAAAGGTATCAGCGGCCCGGCGGATGGAAGAGATCCGGGAGATCGGGTGCGGACTTGCCCGGAAATTTTCACTTCCTGCCGTTGTGATCACCGGAGTGGATCACAGGGAGGAGGGGCAGCCTCTGAAAATGGGGAATCTTGTCCTGGAAAACGGAAACAGCTCCTGGGTATTCGCAGAGAAATCCGGAGGAAGCTATTCCGGGACAGGAGATCTTTTTGCATCCGTGCTCAGTGCAGGGCTGGTAAAAAGATATTCCATGAAAACCTGTGCAGAGCTGGCCGTGGACTTTATCTCGGCATCGATCCGGGATGCGGTGGAGGAAGGAACAGACCGTAACGATGGTGTATGCTTTGAACAGCATCTCGGCATGCTGCTTCCATAAAAACATAAGGGGATAAAAAAGAGCTGACCGTCAGGCCAGCTCTTCCCATTTTTCATAAAGCTCTTCCAGTTCTTCAGCGATGGCTGCTTTTTCGCGGCTCAGCTTTGTACATTCCGCTACATTGGTGCAGACATCCGGAAGGACCATGGTTTCGTCAATCTCGCTGTCTCTTGTTTCTAGCTCTTCGATACGGGCTTCGACTTTTTTCAGCTCGGCTTCCCGTTTTCGTTTCTTTGCCTGTTCTTCCTTCATCTGCTGCCAGGAAAGCTTGTTCTCGGAAATTGATTTTTCTTCGGCAGGTGCCTCCGGAGAAGTGCTTCCCGGTGCATAGGTACTGGTCAGCTCCTCCTTCTTTTCCAGATAGTAATCATAATCACCGATGTAATTTACCACTGCCTGGTTTGTCAGCTCCATGATCCTGGTCGCAGTCTGATTGATAAAGTAACGGTCATGGGATACATAAAGGACTGTACCGGTGTAGCTGACCAGTGCTTCCTCCAAGATCTCCTTGGAAGCAATATCCAGATGGTTGGTAGGCTCGTCAAGGATCAGGAAGTTGGCTTCGGAAAGCATCAGCTTTGCAAGGGAAACACGGCCTCTTTCTCCACCGGAAAGTGCGGAGATTTCCTTGAAAACATCATCTCCGGTAAAGAGAAATGCAGCAAGCATATTTCGGATCTCGGTCTCTGTGAGAGTCGGATAAGTATCGGAGATCTCCTGGAAAATCGTCTTGTCCATATGCAGAACATGATGTTCCTGATCGTAATAACCGATCTGCACCTTGGAACCAAGGGAAAATTTGCCGGCATCTGCTCAATAAGACCGTTGATGATCTTCAGCATGGTGGTCTTTCCGGTTCCGTTGTTTCCGATCAGTGCCACACGCTCGCCGCGTTTGATATCAAAGGAGATATCGGAGAACAGGGTCTGTCCCGGAAAGGCCTTGGAAAGCGCTTCCACGTGGAGCACATCGTTTCCGCTTAACACCCGTGGTTCCAGCGAGATACGCATCCGGTCCTGGAGCTCAAGAGGCTTTTCGATCCTCTGTACACGGTCCAGCATTTTTTCACGGCTTTCCGCACGTTTGATGGATTTTTCACGGTTAAAGGATTTCAGCTTGGCGATAACGGCTTCCTGATGCTTGATATCCCGCTGCTGATTTAAGTATGCCTTGTACTGTGCGTCACGAAGCTGAGCCTTCTTGAGAGCATAGGCAGAGTAGTTGCCGCTGTATACGCGGGTCTGTCCGGCTTCAATCTCAATGACCTTGGTGACCACCTTATCCAGAAAATAACGGTCAATGGGAGACGATAAAAACAGCTCCCGGATAATTCAGAAGATAAGTTTCCAGCCAGGAGATGCTTTCCATATCCAGGTGATTGGTTGGCTCATCCAGAAGCAGGATATCCGGCTTGGAAAGAAGCATCTTGCCCAGCGCCACACGGGTTTTCTGACCGCCGGAAAGAGTTTCGATCTGCTTGTCATAATCTTCCTCCGTGAAGCCGAGACCCTTTAAGACACCGGTCAGCTCGCTTTTGTAAGCGTATCCGTTCTCCAGCTCAACTGATGGGTCATGCGGGTATAGGTTTCCATCAGACGGTTCAGCTCATCACCGGTCACCGTGTTCATTTCCTGTTCCATATTGCGGATACGGCGTTCCATATCGATGATGTGCTGCTTGGTGGTAAGAAGCTCCTCGTAGATGGTATGATGTCCGTGGATATCCTGGTACTGGGCAAGATAGCCGATATTTTTATCCCGGGCAAGCACCACGGTACCGGAATCAGCAGAAAGCTCCTGCATGATGATCCGCAGCAGTGTGGTCTTTCCTGCACCGTTGCATCCGATCAGAGCAGCCTTTTCACGGTCTTCAATGTGAAAGGATGCATCATTTAAAATTACTTTTTCGCCAAAGGCCTTGCATATATTCTGACATGATAAAATCATAAAAACTGTCCTCCTGTATAAAGAATCACCCCTGTTTATGTCTGAACAGGGAAAAATCCTCCACCTATTATAACGGAAACTGCCGGGATTTCAAAGAAAAAATCAATTATTAGAAAAATTATAAAGAAATTTGTACAGAATAGACAACTTTAATTGACAGGAAAATGTCAATTCGTTATAATTAACCTAGTGTAAGGTAAGGAGGAAAACTATCGTGGAGACAAAACAAATCTCGAAAGCGGTGATTAAGCGTCTGCCACGCTATTACCGCTACTTAGGAGAGCTGATGGAAGATAATGTAGAACGTATTTCTTCCAATGAATTAAGTAAAAAGATGCATACCACAGCTTCTCAGATCCGTCAGGATCTTAATAATTTTGGCGGTTTTGGGCAGCAGGGGTATGGCTATAATGTACACTATCTTTATACAGAGATCGGTAAGATCCTGGGACTGGATACCGTTCATCCGATGATCATCCTGGGTGCCGGTAATCTGGGACAGGCACTTGCCAATTATGTGGATTTTGAGAAGCGCGGGTTCAGGCTGGTTGGTATCTTTGACGTAAATCCTGTGCTTGAGGGCATCGCAGTCCGTGGACTTGAGATCCAGATGCTCAGTGAGCTTCCGTTTTCCTGAGAGAGAATAACGTGGAGATCGCGATCCTGACACTTCCCAAGAATAAAGCCAAGGAAATGGCAGATATCCTGGTGGAGAACGGGATCAAGGCAATCTGGAATTTTGCACATCTCGATCTTGAGACACCGGATGATGTGATCGTAGAGAACGTTCATCTTTCCGAGAGTCTGATGACACTGTCTTATAATCTCAGCAAATACAGGCAGGAACATGTGGATAAGTAAGAATTGTTAAGCTGCCGGAAACGGCAGCTTTCTCTATGACAGAGGGGAGGCAGAAGACAGAATGAAGAAGCTTGTTACCTGCAAAGAAATGAAGGATCTGGACTCCACAACGATCCGTGAGATCGGAGTTCCCTCCGAGGTTCTGATGGAGCGGGCGGCACTGAAGGTGGTAGAGGAAACAGAAAAGTATCTCCAGAAGGACGAAAGGATCCTGGTAGTCTGCGGAAGCGGAAATAATGGCGGTGACGGTATCGCTGTTGCCAGATTGTTCCATCTGAAGGGAATCCGGGTAGAGTTTTATATGGTCGGAAACAAAGATAAAATGACCAGAGAGACAGCTCTTCAGTATAAGATTGCTTCCGGTTATCGTGTCCCGGAGGTGAATAACCCGCAGTGGAGTGAATATACTACTATAGTAGATGCCGTGTTTGGGGTAGGCTGACGCGTCCGATCGAGGGGCATTATGCTGACATCATCCATGAGATGAACAGTGCGAGGGCCAAAAAGATCGCAGTTGACATCCCGTCAGGAGTGAACGGAGATACTGGCCTGGAAATGGGAATTGCCTTCAGCGCCGATCTGACTGTCACATTTGCCTACCGGAAAAGAGGTCTTTGCTTTTATCCGGGAAGACTGTATGCAGGAAGGATCGTTACCGCCGATATCGGGATCTATGAGCAGGAAGCTGTGACTGCATCTGCCGCCTGTCTGGAAAATAAAGATCTGAAGCTGTTTCCGGAACGTGATCCCGGCGGAAATAAGGGTACCTTCGGAAAAGTGCTCTTTGTGACCGGAAGTGAGGGAATGTGTGGAGCCGCTTATTTAAGCGCCAGTGCAGCACTTCGTGCCGGTGCGGGAATGGTAAAGATCCAGACTGTGGAAGCCAACAGGATCCCACTGCAGATACTCCTTCCGGAGGCTATGGTCTGCAGCCGCTTTGATCAGGAATCCAATGAACAGCTTCTATCCTGGTGTGATGTGATCGTGATCGGACCGGGACTTGGAACATCAGTGGCCAGCCGTGAGAGAGAACAGTGGTTTCTCACGGCGGCTGCCCGGGAGAAAAAGCCGCTGATCCTGGATGCGGACGGCCTGAACCTTCTGGCTGCACATCCACAGTGGTATCAGTATCTGGGAGAGCATGTAGTCCTGACACCGCATATCGGAGAAATGAGCCGGCTCAGTGGCAGAACGATCCAGGAGATCCAGCATGAGATCGCAGATACTGCACTGAAATGTGCTGCGGAAACAGGCTCTGTGTGCGTACTGAAGGATGCATGTACGGTGATCGCAGATGAGAAAGGACAGAATGTATCTGAATCTTTCCGGTAATTCCGGAATGGCAACTGCAGGAAGCGGAGATGTGCTTTCCGGGATCCTGGCAGCAGTGTTATGTATGTATCTGAAAACGGAGGAACAGCCTCCCATGGTTTTAAAGGCCGCGTTAGGTGTTTATCTTCACGGACTTTGCGGTGATCTTGCAGCCGCTGAAAAAGGAAAGCGCAGTATGCTGGCAGGAGATATCATAGAATATCTGCCCAAGGCATTAGCTATAGGTGAAGAGGAGTCGGAATTATGAAAAAATACGAGAGAGTAAAAGCACTGGTATCACTGGATGCCATTGCCCACAATTTTGAGGAAATGCATAAAAATGTCAAAGAAGGGACAAAGATCATCGCTGTGATCAAGGCGGACGGTTATGGTCATGGTGCCAGAGCTATTGCCCGTCTGATCCAGGACTATGACTATATCTGGGGATTTGCAACAGCTACTGCAGAGGAGGCACTGGAGCTTCGGCATGCAGGGATCACCAAGCCTGTCCTGATCCTTGGCCTTGTATTTGAGGAATATTATGAGGAGCTTGCAGCCAACGATGTCCGGATCACCATATCGGATCTAAATACAGCGGCAGAATATGCAAAAGCAGGTGCACGCATTGGAAAAAATGTACATATTCATCTGGCTCTGGATACGGGAATGGCAAGGATCGGATATGCGGATATTCCGGAAAATGCGGTAAAGATCGAAAAAATCTCAAAAATCCCGAATCTGGTGATCGAGGGAATGTTTACCCATTTTGCCAGGGCGGATGAGACCGACCGTTCTCCTGCACTGGTGCAGCTGGACCGTTATCTCCGTTTTGCAGAGCTTCTGGAAAAAAGAGGTGTTCATATTCCGGTACGTCACTGCTCCAACAGTGCAGGTATCATCCGTGTTCCGGAAGCAAATCTCAATGTCGTTCGTGCCGGCATCACCATTTACGGTATTTATCCGTCAGAGGAGGTAGAACGTGATATTGTGAAGCTGACACCTGCAATGGAGCTGAAAAGTCATGTATCCTATGTGAAAAATGTGGAACGTGGAACAGCGGTAAGCTATGGAGGAACGTTTGTTACAGAACGCTTTACCAGAATGGCAACGATCCCCGTAGGTTATGCAGATGGCTATCCGAGACAGCTTTCCAATAAGGGCTGGGTCCTGATCCGGGGCAAAAAAGCTCCGATCCTCGGACGGGTCTGCATGGATCAGTTTATGGTTGATGTCACAGATATCCCGGAGGTGAAGGCCGGGGACGAGGTCACCCTGATGGGAAGAGATGGAGAGGAATTTATCAGTGTGGAGACACTGGGAGATCTTTCCGGAAGATTTTCCTATGAATTTGTCTGCGGGATCAGTAAACGTGTTCCGCGGGTTTATATCAAAGACGGTAAGGAATGCGGAGAAGAGGAGAGCTTTTTCCAGTAGATCCGTAAATACCCGGATTCGGAAAACGCCGGGTCAGACATAAGGCCGGTAAAAAAGTACCACGCATGGTATACACAAAGAAATTGTGGAAATACTTATCTGTAAAAAGGAATACGGCTTGCAAATAAGCCGGACCAGAATCGGAGTGTGAATTGTGTGGTTATAAAAAGAGGGGATATTTTTTACGCGGACTTAAGACCTGTAGTGGGCAGTGAACAGGGCGGCATCCGTCCGGTGCTGATCATTCAGAACGATGTGGGTAACCGTCACAGTCCCACAGTGATCTGTGCGGCAATTACATCAAAAATGAATAAGGCAAAGCTGCCGACACATATTGAGATCGATGCATCCGCCTACGGAATCGAAAAGGATTCCGTGATTCTTCTGGAACAGCTCCGCACCATCGACAAGCGGCGTCTGAAGGATAAGGTGTGTCATCTGGACAGTGCTATGCTTGATAAGGTGAATCATGCGCTTGAGATCAGTCTGGAACTTACTTTTTAGGGGAACATGAGGAATTTTGACCGGTTTGTTTTCTGATTCTTGACGAAATCTTTCATAAGTGCTATATTAAACCGAGTTGCAATTATGTAAAACGGTACCCAAAATGAGTAGGGCACGAAAGAAAATATACGGTAACAAGGAGAGGAAGATACCATGTCAGGACATTCAAAATTTGCCAACATCAAACATAAGAAAGAGAAAAATGATGCCAAGAAGGGTAAGATCTTCACAGTCATCGGCCGTGAGATCGTTATGGCAGTAAAGGCCGGCGGCCGGATCCTGCAAACAACAGCAAGCTTCGTGATGTCATCGCAAAAGCAAAAGCGAACAACATGCCGAACGATACGATCGATCGTGGAATCAAGAAGGCAGCAGGTGCGGATTCTGCAGACAGCTACGAGAAGGCTGTATATGAGGGATATGGTCCGAACGGTGTTGCTATTATCGTAGAGACTCTTACAGATAACAAGAACCGTACTGCAGGTAATGTACGTAACGCGTTTACCAAGGGTAACGGAAGCATCGGAACACAGGGATGCGTATCCTTTATGTTCGACCAGAAGGGCCAGATCATCATCGATAAGGAAGAGCTTGAGGATGAGTGCGGCGAGATGGATGCGGACGAGCTGATGATGACAGCTCTGGATGCAGGTGCTGAGGACTTCAACGAGGAAGAGGACAGCTTTGAGATCATCACAGCACCGGACGATTTCAGTGCTGTACGTGAGGCTCTTGAGAAAGCCGGAATCCCGCTTGTAGAAGCACAGATCGCCATGATCCGCAGACCTATGTGGAGCTGACGGATGATCAGGCTATCAAAGATCTTCACAGAACACTGGATCTTCTTGATGATGACGACGACGTTACTGACGTATGGACAAACTGGGACGAATGATCTCTGAATAGAAAGTAATATTTTGCATATAATACCTCCAGAATTTTAGATTCCGGAGGTATTTTTTATGGAAAAAAAGAGCGAAGAGGGAAAACAGAAGGAACTGGACCGAGAAGCGAGCCAGAACGAACAGATCCGGGAAACCGGGCAGGCAGTGCTCGATGGAAATTCCCGGAAGCATAAAGTGGAACTTCTGACGGTGATCGGGGAAATCGAAGGTCATGAATCCGCGCCGTCTCACAGCAAAACAACCAAGTATGAGCATGTACTGCCAAAGCTGGCTCTCATTGAGGACGATGAGGAGATCGAGGGACTTCTGATCCTTTTAAATACGGTAGGAGGAGATGTGGAGGCAGGGCTTGCTATTGCGGAGATGATCGCGTCTCTGAGTATCCCTACGGTTTCCCTGGTGCTGGGCGGGGACATTCCATAGGTGTACCCATGGCGGTATCAGCAGATTATTCCTTTATCGTGCCAAGTGCTACGATGGTGTCCATCCGGTACGTCAGAACGGAATGTTCATCGGCGTAGCGCAGTCCTACCGCAATATGGAAAAGATCCAGGACCGGATCATTGCCTTTGTATCCGGACATTCACATATCACGGCAGAACGGATGGAGGAGCTGATGCTGGATACCTCCCAGCTTGTAAAAGATGTGGGGACTATGCTGGAGGGTGAGGAAGCGGTAAAGGAAGGACTTATCGATGAAGTAGGAGGGATTCGGGAGGCACTGGACCGATTGTATACCCTTATCGAAAGGAAAAAAACACAGAAATAACCAGTTTTGTATGTGGCTTTTGATGATATTAGTTGCATAAGACTAACATGGTTGCGCTGTGCTGTGGTAAAGAATTTTGACAGAAATTGTAAATCTACTCTTGTCATATGCTGATTTTTAGCGTATTATTAATAAAGGTTTATAATTTGCGCGAGGAGGAAGACCATGTATAAGGTTTTAAAAGCTGAAACGCTGGCAGCTAAGATCCATCTTATGGTTGTGCATGCACCACGTGTGGCAAGCCACTGTCTGCCAGGACAATTTATCATTGTGAAACTTGACGAAAAGGGAGAAAGGATCCCGCTTACCATCTGCGATTACGATCGCGAGGCCGGTACAATTACCATCGTATTCCAGGAGATCGGAGCATCTACCATTAAGATGTCCGCACTGAAGGCGGGAGATTCATTCCGTGATTTCGTAGGACCTCTGGGATGTCCGTCTGAGTTCGTCCATGAGGATATCGAAGAACTTAAGAAGAAAAAATGGTATTCGTAGCCGGTGGTGTCGGTACCGCACCTGTTTATCCGCAGGTTAAATGGCTCCATGAGCACGGCATCACAGCGGATGTTATCCTTGGTTCCAAGACTAAGGATATGGTTATCCTTGAGAAAGAGCTTGGCGCTGTTTCCAATCTTTATGTTACAACAGATGACGGTTCCTATGGCCGTTCCGGTATGGTAACAAAGACTCTTGAGGATCTTGTGACAAACGAGGGCAAGCATTATGACGTCTGTGTAGCGATCGGACCGATGATCATGATGAAATTTGTCTGTCTTCTTACCAAGAAGCTTGGTATCCACACAATTGTCAGCATGAACCCGATCATGGTTGACGGAACCGGTATGTGCGGCGCTTGTCGTCTCCAGGTCGGTGATGAGATCAAATTTGCCTGCGTAGACGGACCGGAGTTCGACGGACATCTCGTTGATTTCGATCAGGCTATGAAGAGAAGCCAGATGTATAAGACCCAGGAGGGCCGTGCATTACTGAAGCTTCAGGAAGGCGATACCCACCACGGTGGATGCGGACATTGCGGAGGTGACAACTAATGGCAGATGCAAAAATGTTAAAAAAAGTTCCTGTAAGAGAGCAGGATCCGAAGGTACGTGCGACAAACTTCGAGGAAGTATGTCTTGGATATAATCAGGAAGAAGCAATGGAAGAGGCACAGAGATGCCTTGGCTGTAAGAAACCGAAATGTGTAGAGGGATGTCCGGTATCCATCAATATTCCGGGATTTATCGAGCACATCAAAGAAGGCAACATGGAAGAGGCTTACAAGGTGATCGGTTTATCTTCCGCACTTCCGGCTATCTGTGGTCGTGTATGTCCGCAGGAATCCCAGTGTGAGGGACAGTGTATCCGCGGTAAGAAGGGCGAGGCTGTTTCTATCGGTAAGCTGGAGAGATTCGTTGCAGACTATGCTCTGGAGCATGATATCAAACCTGCAGGAGCAGAGGTTAAGAACGGACATAAGGTTGCAGTGATCGGTTCCGGTCCATCCGGACTTACCTGTGCAGGTGACCTTGCAAAGGCAGGATACGATGTAACTGTATTCGAGGCTCTTCATGAGCTTGGCGGTGTTCTTGTTTACGGTATTCCGGAGTTCCGTCTTCCGAAGCAGAAGGTTGTTAAGAAAGAGATCGAGAAGGTCAAAGAGCTTGGCGTTAAATTCGAGACAAACGTTGTCATCGGTAAATCCACTACCATCGATCAGCTGATCGAGGATGAGGGCTTTGAGGCTGTATTCATCGGTTCCGGTGCAGGACTTCCGATGTTCATGGGTATCCCGGGTGAGAATGCAAGCGGTGTATTCTCTGCAAACGAGTACCTGACAAGAAGCAACCTCATGAAAGCATTCGATGATTCCTATGATACACCGATCGCAGCAGGCAAAAAGGTTGCAGTTGTCGGCGGTGGTAACGTTGCCATGGATGCTGCAAGAACAGCGCTGAGACTTGGTGCTGAGGTACATATCGTATACAGAAGAAGTGAGGCAGAGCTTCCTGCACGAGCAGAGGAAGTTCATCACGCTAAGGAAGAGGGCATCATCTTTGATCTTCTTACAAATCCGAAGGAGATCCTCGTTGATGAGAACGGCCACGTAAACGGTATGAAGGTTGTCAAGATGGAGCTTGGTGAGCCGGATGCATCCGGAAGAAGACGTCCGGTAGAGATTCCTGGTTCCGAGTATGATATGGATGTAGATACTGTCATCATGTCTCTTGGTACTTCACCGAACCCGCTGATCTCTTCCACAACCAAGGGCCTTGACATCAACAAGAGAAGATGTATCGTTGCCGAGGAAGAAACCGGTAAGACATCCAAGGACGGCGTATATGCCGGTGGTGATGCCGTTACAGGTGCAGCTACCGTAATCCTTGCCATGGGTGCAGGTAAAGCTGGTGCAAAAGGTATCGACGAATATCTGAAAAATAAATAAGCAGAAAGTCTGTTTATAAACAGATCCTCCGACTGTGTTTTCTGATGCAGCCGGAGGATTTTTTTTCTTGCAGATCAAAAAAAGAACATTTGTTTGAAATTTTTGCCAAGTGAAGATTGTAAGTTTTACTCAGTTATGCTATAATGTGTTGGAAAAATTTAAGAAAAGGAAATATCATTATGTCAGTGATACATGCGATTATATTGGGAATCATTCAGGGAATCACCGAATTTCTGCCGGTGAGCAGCTCCGGACATCTCTGTGGAGTGCAGGATCTTTTGGGCGGTATCAGAGGCTCCGGTGTGCTTTTTGAAGTGATGCTCCATCTGGGAACTATGATAGCTCTGATCCTTGTTTTTCTGAAGGACATCAAGAAGATCGGGATCGAGCTGATCGGAATGATACTGGATCTGATCGGAAATGCCAATATTTTTCTCTATAACCGTAGGACTGGGAAAGAGCTTACCTACGCAAAGATCATAAGCGGAACTTACCGGAAGCTTACTGCCCTGATTATGGTATCTACTATTCCTACAGTCCTGATCGGATATCAGTGCAAACGACTTGTTGTGCGAAGCGCATCCTCACACATGTTTTCCGGGATCGGAATCCTTCTTACAGGTGTGATCCTCCTTGTTGTGGACTACAGTAATGTCAATGGCAGCAAGGGAACAAAAGAAACCAGCTTCGGAGATGCTATGTGGATGGGTATCTGCCAGGGCCTTTCTGTGTTTCCGGGACTTTCCAGGCTTGGACTTACCATGAGCGCAGGACTTTTCTGCGGCCTCGGAAGAAAGTTTGCAGTGAAATATTCGCTGCTGATGAGCATTCCGGCTGTGTTGGGAGCTTTTTTTGTGGAGATGGGAGAGTTTACTTCTGTTCATATGACTGTTGGCCAGGGATTTACTTATGTTCTTGGAATGATCGTGGCCGGGATCACAGGCTATCTGGTGATCCGTTTTATGCTTAAGCTTTCGAATCAGGTCAGACTGCGTTATTTTGCATTTTATTCTTTTGCAGCCGGATATCCGTCCCCATCTTTAGATCTTGACGTAAATAAGATTCACTATGGAAACTGGCATCTCATTGGCACAGGAGGCGCGAATGTGGGAGATTACTGTCTGGCCAGCCAGTATCTGAACCACGGAACTGTAAAAACAG
>ENA-OQDW01000028-OQDW01000028.1-human-gut-metagenome-genome-assembly--contig:-NODE-28-length-47562-cov-2.956319_pt1 | contig 47562 bp, 59 predicted proteins | sample MGYA00242784_ERZ504613 | MGnify/ENA primary metagenome ERZ504613 (study PRJEB26092, sample SAMD00036330) | human gut metagenome | host: Homo sapiens | study: EMG produced TPA metagenomics assembly of...
CAAACGATTGGTTTCTGTTCTATTTTCCGCATGTAAGAAATTCACTTAAAATATAACCATTTGGTCACCATATGAAATTTTTGACCATTCGCCCCTGCTTTCTATCATCTCAACTTCTTCGTAAGCGTCCAAAAGCTTTATGATCCCGGCTTCTGTATTTGGTTCGCTTCTAAATTCTGTCAGGCTGGTAATATACATCGTTACCGGTTCTGGCGTTGCTGTGGATTCTGGCGTCGTTGTCGGCTCTTGCTCCTCGGACTCACGCTCTGCTGCCGTTTCATTCTCTTTTTCTATTATCGTGGGTGAAACATCTGGTGTTGTCTCTTGCCTCACTTCCGATTCTGGTTCATTTTCCTGCGTTATGGCTGCTTCCGACTCCGATTCTGCCATCGTATTCATTTTCATTCCTGAATCAACATTTTTCCCACATGCAAGTATCAGAAGCATGATACCGATTAACATTGTCGGAATTCTTATTCTTTTCACTTTTTATTCCCTTCATTTCATTTTTTTCCATGGGATATCATCAAGTCTGATTTCTTGTCCCGAATTTTCTCTGTAAAATCTGTGCTTTCCCTTTTCAGCGTCTGCCAGACTGCATACTTTTCTTGAAACGACACTATTGTCCAATTCTACATAATTTCCCATCGAATTGTGAACCTTATATAATTTGATACCGCCCGTTTCCTGATAATTGGCAATATAATGGTGATTCGGATTTTTATCCTTTTCCCGCGGCGTTCTGTTATCCCGCTTTGGCTCCGATCTTTTTTCTGATCTGCTTTCGGAATATCCAGAAGATCCTCCTGCCTCAAAGGATGATGCGGACTGCCCAGAGCCCTCACCGCCGCTTCCGGCACTTGCCAGACCATCTAATAACAGTTTTCCAATTCCAAGGATAACCACAAATATAAAAATACAGCCAATTACAGCAGCACCTAACGCGAGAATATTTTCCAGAATCCAGACAACAATCGGAACCACAACCTTGGCAAATATCATTGCTTCTGCTGTAAAAGTAACCATTCCACGGCTTCCTGCTTCCGCCAAAAGCAGTCCAAAAAAGACAATCAGTGCTCCCACTGTAAGAATCGTATAAGTAATTCCAACGGGCTTTACATACATAATAACTTCCGGGAAATTGAAAATCAGCGCACGAACTGCATTCGGCTCCACCGTGACTCTTCCTATGCGAATCCATAAAAGAACAAACGCTACCGCAATCTGCACCAAAATCAGTATACCCGATGCGATAAGCGCTGTTTTTTTCCCACCTTTACAAATTCCGCAATAATTAAGTGACAGAACTACAAGTTCTGCAATCAACAGTAATAAAATAATATTTCCTGCAATCCCTCCAAAAACAAGACCTGTTGTTCCTGCTGTAAATGTATCCGTACTTATAAAACCATATTCCTTTATAGCAGCAATCTGCGCCAGATATCCACCGTTTACAATATACATAATATAAGCGATCACACCAGCAATCATTGCAGTTGCCATAATTACAACTGGAATATGATTCGCCAGATCTTCCATTGACATTTGTTTCCATTTCTGAATACCAACATGAATTTTATTCTGTCTTTTTTCATTTTCTTAACCTTTCTCATTTTTGCGACCTTTTAGAAGTTTGTCCCTCATCCCATTTCATTTGCTTTGTATTTTACAGTTTTTTCTTCTAGTGTAATACATTCTCTTGTTGTTTGCAATATATTTTGTCATGCATTTTGCAATGCTTATTTCAATTAGTTTATGCAATACAATGAAACAGGCTGGACTTTCCAGTTATCTTGAATATCAGAAAACAGCCAGAAAAAGGTACACCAAAATAAGCTGTCTCCCAAACAGCTTTTTCCAGATTTCTCCGATTTCCCAGATCCGAAAAATCTTATTTTTATTGTCGGACCCTTTTGAAACACACCTTTGTTATGTTTTATGCTGCCTGTAGTTCACATCTCATAACCGGAAATGGTGTTCCGGCCTGTAATTTCAGGCAGCGGAATGGAGTTTGATATGGCATTTCAATTAAAAGGCAATCGCAAGGAAACGGAAAATAAGACCATCCGTTTTCCCCTTAGCCTGATCGATCAGATCGAGCAGGCAATTTCCGATTCTGACCAGGACATTACGTTTTCCAGTTTTGTGATTCAGGCGTGTGAGTATGCATTGGATCATATGGATGTCCCATCAGAAGAAAACAACTGACTTTTCTCTTTTCAAAGCAGATTTTTTATGGTTCGACGTGCATTTTCTGGCTGCTCTCTGCTTCTATTTTATCTTATCACGCTTCTTATTTTTTCCGGCCAAGATTTTGTCCAATTTTTTACATCAAAAAGGGCACCAGATTTTCCGATGCTCTTTTGTTCAAATTCTATGATTGTATTTATTCTTTGCGCATCTCATTCCCATCCTGACTACTTTGATATCCTGTCTTATTACAACTCCACAACCTCATCATACAGACACACAAACACCTCTTCCACTTCCGCATCTTCATGAAAGTGTCCGAAATACCATTTCTGAAATTCTGTCTCATCCGCCACGCGCTGCAGGTACTGACGGAGTTCCACCTCATCGTCAGACAGCTCTCCATACCCCATTGCCGCGGCTACATCTCTTGGGGCTGTGTGGGTCAGTATGTAGTCCACCTGGAAATCTTCTTTTCCCAGATTTGCCCATCCTTCTTCGTACTCTTCCCGTGACGGAATTTCTTCCGGGAACCACGAAATTCCCTCCGCGCGGGACATTTTGTCGATGCTGTAAGCACCTCCGAAGGTAAAGAATTTCAGCCCGTCAATCGTAAAGATCTGTCCGCGCATCAGATGGATCATGTTGTCTTCAATGATATGCACCTTTCCGCCGTTCCACTGCTCCACGGCGTAGGAGTCAGTTGTTCGAAGTTCTCATGATTTCCGTCGATAAACAGTGTCGTCACCGGCAGACTTCGGAAAACGGCTCTCGTATTCGCCTCGTATGCTGCAGAAAAGCCGCAGATGCCGACATCTCCGCAGATGATCAGATAGTCATCCCGGGTGTACTCGTCTTCGTGCTCGTTAAAATAGCGTACAACTTTTCCAATATCAAAGGTGCCATGGGTATCGCCTGTAATGACAATGCTCATTCTCAGCGTCTCCTCTCGTGTTCTCTGTTTCTGTTCTCTAAAGTATCGCAAAACATCATCCGCAAATTCTGTCCGCTTTCTCTGCCGCTGCTATCGTTTCTTGCAGAGGCACAGACTACGCCGCACTATTCCCGAAAATAAAACACTTCTCCTCGTGCCCGGAACGGAAGCCGGTTTCCTCTCGGAAGCAGAAATGCATGCTCTCGTCTTACCTTCAGGTCATTCTCAATCTCCCCGTCCGTAATAATCAGAATCGGCCCGTCCTTTGGAAAATCGTTCGCCTGTTCCAGACAATCCACGCCCGGCTGCAGTATGGTTCCTCCTCGTCCCGTGACTTTTACCCGGCCGGCAATATCTTCCGGTGCCAGATATCCCGCATCCGTCGCTTTAGCATCACAGAAAATGATTCTCACGAACGGAACATCTTTCGCCGCGGCATAGCTGGCGATGGAGCCGAGTGCCATACCGATCTGTTTTGCACTCATGGAACCGGATGTGTCCACGACCACACCGAAGGTCCGGCTCTCCAGATCCTGCTCGTAATACGCATATCCTGGCCTTGGAATATCCGGCGTGGCACCCTGCCGTCTGCTCGGCCGCGCATAGGTGCGGTGTTTTTCCAGCGGTGGAAACTGTACGTCAAACCACTTCGCCAGCGCGGCATCCCAGGGAATGACCGGCATCGCAAGCGCCTGATTTCCTGCACCAGCCCGGCCGGCAGGAAACCACGATTGTGCTCCTGATGGTAATCCAATCCCTCCCACAGTGCATTTTTCAGCAGTTCATCCAGGCTGACCCCGTTTTCTCTTTCAGTAAAATGCGGTCTGTTTCCGTTAAACATATCACCTCTGCCAAAGCCCCGGAAGGTGTTTAGTTTTTTGTACTTTCGGATCTCTTTCACGATCAGATCATAGATACTTTCTGCCGATTTATTGTGAAGTGTTTCATCATACAACAGCCCATCCGGCGGCATTCTGCCGATCTCCATTTCGTGCAGCCAGTCGTTGATGACGTAGTCGCAGGCGATGTTCCACAGAAAGAAGTCACGCCCATTGCACCGTTTCTGGTGCTGCAGTCCGGCATGGAGATATTCATGCGCGAGAACAAAAATCCACTCTTCCTCCGAAAATCCGCACGACGGATTGGCATAAATGATTCCCTGCTCTGCGTCAACCGCTGCAATATGGATTTCATACCGATGGCACATTTCAATGTCCTCCACAATTTTAAATGCAGCCGCAAGACCTCCGAGCAGCGGATAATGGGACAGGAACCATTCTGCCGCTCTGGAAATGACGGTATTCTTTTTCGTTTTAAGCTCGTATCCTCCCGCATCGCAGAGTGCAGATTTGATGGAATGAGTGACTGCATAGGAAAATTTTTCAGCATATGCATTTCTTTCTCCCTTTTTATAAACGATCGGCCGCTCTACCCCGATCATATCCTTTAATTTTTCAGAGTTTGTCCCGCAGATCTGCGCACCATTATCCTGGTGCTTCAACAGATATTCATAAATTTTCTGCTCGCTGTTCAGTTTGATCGGATATACTTCCGCCGGATCTGCGCAGATCGGCTCGCCGAGGCGGATGTCATAAAGGAATCTGGTAATGTAGATATCACAGGCTTTGTTCCAGAGTGCCGGGACAAATTCGCAGTCGGAAGGGATGCTCGCTTTGTCAAAGTGGCCGAACGCCAGGTGCAGAAGGTTGTGTGCCATCACATAGCACCATTGTTCCGGCGACAGGTTCGCCCGCATGTTGACGTAGATATCTCCATCTTTCGTAACACAGGCCAGACTTCCTTTTGCATTCAGATGGGAGGGCTTTGCAGTGATGTACCCATCCAGTTGATGGAACAGTGTATTTTTTTCCAGCAAACCAAAACCGGCCTCCACTCTGCGGTACCCGGCCGGCTTTTCTTCTTCGCGGTAATACCTGCTTCGAACGTATGGCATCCTTTTCTCCTTCCTTTTTTCATCCGACGAGCCGCGGCAGATCACGGATGATTTCCATCATAAACCAGTCCGGCAGTGCCTCCGCTCCATCAGCTGCGACGGTCATCTGGGCGATTTCGAAATTGATGACTGCGAGTTCTTTGATCATGCCCTTGGCGCGGTACGCAAAGGAAAGCATGCCGCCGGAAATTCCCTGTTTGCTTTTCGGCAGTTCTGCAAGCAGTCTGGCGCGGAAGGACTGTGCGAGAAAATACAGCACATCCCGGTTTTCCGGCTTGTCCGGCCATTTTGCTTTCTGCGCGATAATGTCATCCAGGAGATGTGTGTTGCGCAGTGTTTTTGTGTAAGCAAGAAACATCCCCGCATGCTGTTCCAAGAGGCAGGCGTACGCCATCATTTTTAATGTTTCCTGCGAAATATCCTGCTCCCCGGCCCGGTATTCCTTCAACGCATCGCTCAGCATGTGCCAGGAACGCGGGGTGGAAAACGGTTCTTCGGTTTTCGACGGTTCGGAAAAGAGGTGATCCGGCCGCTGGATGATATAGTCAATGACCCACGGATGGAGTCCTTCTGCCTGCGCCCACTTGATCCACTGTCCCACATCCGCTTTCAGCTGCACATGGAACATACGGTTTAAAAGGGCGGACGACATCGTTTTTACGATCGCGCTGTCCTCGGCACGGTTTCCTGCTCCGATCACAATGCTTCCCTCCGGAAGATGGTATTCTCCGATCCGCCGCTCATGGATCAGAGAATAGAAGGCTTTCTGCACTTCCTGCGTACAGGCGTTGAGTTCGTCCAGGAACAGGACATATGGCTCTTTTCTGGCGATCATTTTCGGCGGAAGGAATTCCGATGTCTCGCCCCGGATCTGCGGAATGCCAATGATATCCTCCGGCGCGAGCTGGCTTCCGAGGAGCGACACGCACGGCAGGCCGACTTCGTCTGCGAATTTTTCCACTAACGCGGATTTTCCGATGCCGGGTGCACCCAGATAAAGACCGGCCGTACCGGCGCAACCTGAAGCAAAACTTCTAATAATTCATCCTGTGTCACACTGATTGGTAAATGCATCTGATGTACTCCCTTCTGTTTCGATCCTGTATCTTTTCAAAGCGGATATCCGCAATCCACTTTACCACTTGCTTAATTTGACTAAATCACTTTTTCTGCCCTGCCGTGATCTTACTGTACTGCATTACAACGTGTCTCACCATATTTCTCTGTATTTTTCAGTTTCACTGTCATATTCCAGCACCGGAATTTTTCCGCTCCGCCAGGTGGTTCCATCGAGATAATAATGACTCTGACCGTCATGCCAGATACCGTCATATATTCTGTTTCCACTGATTTTTGCCGTGGAAATGTGGCCCGCAATCACATCCTTATAGAATGCTCCGCGGCTTACCGTTCTTTTCCCCACCATCAGCTCCTCGCTGGTCACGCACAGCCAGTCTTTACCGCCCCATTCGGCAATTCCGGCGTGCACCAGAATCTGGCGTTCTGTTTCATAAAAGTAAGGAAAATGGCGCATCCAGGTAATCAGTTCCCCCGCATCTTCGAGCATCAGCCGTACTGCTTCTGCATTTCTGGAATCCTCTGAGAGGTGTGCTTCTTTTTCCAGAAACTCTTGAAAATGTTCTTCTTTCAGAAAGCTGTGCAGCGTTTCATAGTCTCCATCTGCATCCGATGCCAGCCATTCCCGGCTGCGATATCGCTCCACACTGCCGATATGCCGGTTGACATCCGCATATTCTTCCAGCCAGTCCAGCAGTGCTTTTTCATGATTTCCCATCAGGGCAATGACTTTTTCCGAACCATATTTTTCCTGCAATGCCCTGACTTTTTCCAGCACCGCCCGGCCATCTGGCCCATAATCTATGTAATCGCCCAACAGAATCAGCTGGTTTTTCCCCGAAAGATCTGTTTTTTTCAGAGCTGCCTCGAATGCCTCCAGAAATCCGTGAATATCCGACATCATATATCGCTTCATTGCTTTTCCTCTGTTTGTTTATACGTAGAAAGTTTCCTTCGTTTCCAGGCAAAGGCATCCCAGTCTTCCATTCTCAAAGCCGCAGCCACAATCACACAGATAGACGTTTCCTTTTTATTTTCCAGATGGATCCATTTCCCATATTCTGATGGCCGCAAACGGAAATATATCCATGCACTCCCTCATGAAGAAAAACCTTGTACCACAAATCCCCCATCAGATAATAGTTGTCCAGTTTCCATTTTCCCGGTTCTGCCGTACAGGCATGGGCAAGCAGATACGGCTGACCATCTACCTCGATTTCCACCTGTACCGGCCAGGAAAGGATGCGCTCTGCGAGCTGCTTTAAATCAACTTCCGTCAGGCGTTCCTGTAAAAGATGGAAGGAATTGTACGGATACGGCTGCAGGAGGGCGCGGTCTCTCTCATCCATCCCGTAATAGTGGAAAATGTAATTGGCAAGCCAATGATCGTGGTTGCCGCGGATCACAGTACATTTTTTCCCCAGCTTCAATACCTGAAAATACACGCCCGCCGGGTCTGGATGATCCATGCAGCGGTCAAACAAATCACCAAGCAGATACAGGTGGTCGTCCTCTTTGAGATCCATTTTTTCCAGCAATTTCATGAACCGCCAGCTGTCGTTATGTATATCGGTAATAATATAGTGCATCCAAAATCTCCTTTTCTTTCGCAGCTTTCGTGTCAGCTCCTGCAATCTTCAAAGCTTTTGTTATCCGCTCATTTTTCCCAAAACGGCTTTCCTGCTTGTGTTTTGGCATGTCCTGTTTCAAAAATCTTCCCGCTTGTTCTGCTGGTTCCGAATCCCGGTCTTCTGATACTGGCATCATGGAACGTCTAAAATCGTTCACCCATTGTTGTCCGAACTGTAAAACTCTTCCCCCGTTTCCAGACAGATTGCCGCCAGCCGCCCTCCCGGGAAGCATGCGCCGCAGTCGATCGCAATGTGGTGATATTTTTTATAAATATACCCGGGATTATCATTTTCCGGAATCGTCTGCGTCGGTGTATGTCCTGTTACCAGATTTGTATCCGCAAAGTATTCCTTCTGATAATCTGGTCTGGCCCATACAAGATCGTGCAGGGAATATTCCTCGATCCTCTTTTCCGGTGTGAATCCACCCAGCCTCCATGCACCAGCAGATACTGTTTTTCTCCCACTGTAAGCTCCTCATACAGACTGAAATCCTCCAGAAAATTCAGTACTTCCTCCCGCATCTCCGAATCCAGCGCCCGAAATTCCCGGATCGTAGCATCACCGCCGTTATACTTCCAGAGAACCAGATTGTCCAGCAGTTCAGCATCCACTTCCTCGATGGCAAGATCTGTGATTTCCTGACAGAGAAACCGCAGACATTCCAGCGCCATCACCTCATGGTTCCCCACGATACAGAACGCATTCGGCATTTCCATCAGTTTCAATATCACCTTAATCGGATGCTCACCCCGGTCTAAAACATCACCAAGAACATAGAGTGTATCTGTATCTTTCAATTCAATTTCTTCCAGCAGCTCCATAAATCTCTCATACTCACCGTGAATATCAGAAATAACGTAAGTAGCCATAAACAGAATCCTCCCTTTTTCATCCATACGAATCTGCATACGTTCTCCATTACCAGCTTATCTTACCATACTTCCTGTTTTTTACCGGACAAACTCTTGTCCCTCCTTTTTTTGCATAATGTACACTCTAGAGCGTGTCTGAAAAAGGCTTTTCGCAAGCTGCGAGTCCCAGTTTGTGGAAATGATTTTTCAGACACGCTCTAATACATCTTCTATTGAACTTTCCTTCATGCGAAATCCCTTTTTCTTGATACTATACCACATCTATTTTTTTCTTCATTGAACTACAAGTTTAATCCTCTTTTTCTTGCTGTTTTCTCGCATTCTATCAGCATTACGCGCTGTTTATACAGCGCCTTTTATTTCTGTACAATTTATTCTCTATATGCAAAAAAGGAACGTTCTATCCAAATCGTTCCTTTTTGTTTGTAGATTATTTTATTTTTCAAATTTCTCAATCACGCACGTATGCGTCTTCGTTTTCTTATCATAAACGCGTATTTGCCGAGTGTACAGTAATGCCCGCGTCCCCCCTTCGTCATCCCACCGTCAGGCGCAAAAACCTCCCGCCGCACAGAGCACAAGTCCCCTATTTACTTAATACCCCGTCGACAGCCTTTTTCCATCCGGCATATTTTTTCTCCCGGATTTCATCGTCCATCTTCGGTTCATACACACTTCGTTTCATATTTCCCGCGAGTTTTTCCAGATCGTAGACCCCGGCTGAAATACCGGCCATATAAGCCGCTCCGATGCCGGAAAGCTCCTCCTCATCCGGAATATTTACGCGTTTATTCGTAATATCGCTCTGGAACTGCATCAGATATCCGTTTCGTGTCGGGCCGCCGTCTACACGGAGTTCCTCGATCCGCATGCCGGTATCCTGCTCCATCGCACGGACAAGGTCGGTGATCTGGTAGGCAATGCAATCGAGTGCCGCTTTTACCACCTCAGCTTTTCCTGTGGTGCGGGTAATTCCGCTGATCGATGCCGTTGCTTTCTCATCCCAGTACGGCGCGCCAAGCCCGGTAAATGCCGGAACCAGATACGTGCGGTCTGCCGGATTTGCCTCCCTTGCCAGTCCTTCCGTCTCTTTTGCCGAAGGAATCAGCTTCAGGTCATCCTTCAGCCAGGTAATCACAGCTCCGGTGTAGTTCAGGTTGCCTTCCAGCACATAGTCCACCTTGCTGCCTCTTCCCCACGCAAGCGAAGTCACAACACCGTGGCTGCTCTGAATCGGCTTGTCTCCAATGTTCATCATCAGAGAAGAACCCGTTCCGTACGTTGCCTTGATCATACCCGGTTTTAAGCAGCCCTGTCCGAACAGAGCCGCATGAGAGTCGCCTAATACACCGCAGATCGGAACCGGCTCGGAAAACAATCCTTCCATCGTCGTGGTTCCATACACCGCATCGGAATCGCACACCCTGGCCAGCGCACAGACCGGAATCCCGAACATCTCACAGATCTTCTCATCCCATGCCAGTGTTTTCAAATTAAACAACTGCGTTCTCGACGCATTTGAAAAATCTGTTTTAAATGCATGATCCCCCGTCAGCTTGTAAACCAGCCAGCTGTCAATCGTACCCAGGCAGAGTTTCCCGTCTGCAGCACGTTTCTGTCTTTCTTCTCCGCCGTTTCGAAGCAGCCACGCCATCTTTGCAGCAGGAAAATAAGCCGAAAGCTGCAGACCCGTCGCCTCGCGGATCTCCTCTGCGTGCCCCTGCTCCGCAATCTCCTGCGCAATGCCACTTGCGCGGCCGCACTGCCATACAATTGCCTCTTCCAGCGGTCCCCAGTCGCCTTGTCCCAGATCGCCGTCGTCTCACGCTGATTGCTGATGCCGATTCCGGCGATTTCTTCCGGTGCAACACCGGACTCTGCCACCAGCGTTTTACCGTCTGTACTGTATTCCGGTAAATCTCATTCAGATCATGGGACACCCATCCTTTTCATTGACAATCTGCCGGTTGCGGCAGGTCGGTACGGCGGAGTAAATGTCCCTCCCCGTCAAAGAGCAGCGCTTTCGTTCCCTGCGTGCTCTGATCAATTCCGATGATATACCTTTTCTCCATTTTTCCAGCTCCATTCTTAAAATTTTATAAATATCCAGATCCCCATCTCGAATAACGCTGAATACACCCTGTTTTTCAACACACCATGCGTCATTTTCTATTGTCGCGGCATTCACCCTGCCCCTATAGGCAAGATCTTTGGCGATTACCACACATTCCAACATCTTCCGCAGAACGATTTATTCCTGATTATATAGAAAAAGTTCCTGCGTTCCCGGATTTTCTTCCGCTCGGGCACGCAGGAACATGGCATACGCAGACCTGCGGCAGTTTACAGTTCCTGCGGGCTATCACATTCACCGCTGATTCCATTTCTGGTTAAGCCAGTAATTCTTTCGCTTTTTTTGCAATGCCCTCGGCATTCAGTCCATAATAGTCAAATACTTCTTTGGAAGTTCCCGTGATCACCGGCGCATCCGGCAGAGACATAGAAACGACTTTGCGCGGGCACTCCGCACCGACCACCTGGCTCACCATCGAACCAAGGCCGCCGAATGGAGCGTGCTCTTCGATCGAAATGACAACTTTTACCTTCTTCGCAGCCTCTACCAGGCCCTCTTTGTCCAGCGGTTTCACACAGTACATATCGAGCAGTCCTGCGCTGATTCCCTCTTCTTTCAGCATAGCAGCCGCATCAAACGCCGGGCGCACCATCTCACCGCAGGCTACCAGTAAAACATCGGTGCCTTCCGAGAGAACCGTTGCCTTATCCATCTCAAACGGGGTATTTTCTTCGCTGTAAATATCCGCAACGGCATTTCTTCCCACCCGGATATAAGCCGGTTTTTCATCGGTAAGAAGCGCCTCAACCAGTTTTGCTGTCTGGAAGCGGTCGCTTGGCAGATAAACGCGCATGTTCGGAATAGCTGCCATTGCTGCGATGTCCTGTGCAGAATGATGGCTCATGCCGAGTGCGCCGTAGCTCACACCGCCGCTGATGCCGATCAGCTTTACATTGGTGTTGGAGTATGCACAGTCAATTTTCGCCTGCTCATAGCTTCTTGTAGAAAGGAAGCACGCCGGAGATGCCGCAAATGCTTTCTTGCCGCATTTTGCAAGACCGGCAGAAACGCTGACCAGATCCTGCTCCGCGATACCCATCTCCACAAACTGCTCCGGATACTCATTTGCAAACGGTGTCAGGGAAGCACTCCCCCTGGAATCGCTGCAGAGCACCACGATATCTTTATCCGTCTCGGCATGTTTCATTAAAACCTCGCAAATGGCCTGTCTGTTTGGAATCTTATTCATGACAGTGCCTCCTTTCTCTCATCCAGATCCTTCATGATCTGTTCTACTTCCTCCGGTGTCGGCACTTTATGATGCCACTCCGCCTTATTTTCCATCACAGAAGAACCACAGCCCTTCGTTGTATTTGCAATAATAACCGTCGGTTTTCCCTTACAGTGTTTCGCCAGCTCAAACGCATGAACGAGCGCGTCCATATCGTTGCCCGGTACGGAAAGAACATTCCATCCGAACGCTGCCCATCTCTCCTCCTGTCTGTCCTGTTTCATGACATCCTCGGTATTTCCGGAGATCTGTAGACGGTTGCGGTCTACGATCGCACAGAGGTTGTCCAGCTTGTAGTTTCCTGCGGACATTGCGCCCTCCCAGACAGAGCCTTCTGCCAGCTCGCCGTCACCCATAACGGTGTAGACACGGTAATCTTTTTTATCCATTTTTCCTGCCAGCGCCATTCCCACGCAGACCGGAAGTCCGTGGCCGAGAGAACCGGAATTCATCTCGATGCCCGGCAGTTTATTGTTCGGATGGCCGATGTACGGGCTGCCGAATTTGGAGAATTTTTCGATGACCTCTTCCATCGGGAAGAATCCCTTTTCTGCAAGTACTGCATAATATGCCTCAACGGAATGACCTTTACTCATTACAAAACGGTCGCGGTCCGGGTCGTCCATGTTCTTAAGGCTGATGTTCATCTCTTTAAAATACAGCGCTACAAGCACATCAATGACACTCATGTCACCGCCGATGTGGCCGCCCTTGCCGGAAACTACCATTTCCACTACTTTCTTCCGCAGATCATACGCCAGACAACTCAATTCCTTGTATTCACTCATGATTTTCATTCTCCTCTTAAATATGCTTTGACATCTTCCTCGATCGGATCATATAAATCCGGGGCAATGCCGATGTATTTGCATGCTTCATACAGAACCGGCACAACGTTCTCGTGGATACCGACACAGTGGTGGATGTACGGTCCTTCCACGATTTTTGCCTCCAGGCGTTTCAGGTTCTGTACCTCAACCCATACGTAGGTTCCCTTCGTGTAAGGTCCCTCGACACCTTTTGCATTTCCAAGCAGCAGAGAGTATTCTCCGTTGTCTCCGTCGAAACGTGCCAGTGTCATTTCACCTAATTTTGCCTGTGCCTCTACAGCGCCCGGATGGCTGAATGCCAGAGGATAACCGATCGTCGGTTTTTCCTGTGCAACAGAAATCGGCCACGGTCCGCAGTGCTGCAGCAGCTCGCCGTTCTCGTTGTCCGGGTGACGTACCGTCCAGTCAGCAAAGAAGCTTCTCTTGTCGTTTCTGCCGGCAGCCTCTACCATCAGAGCGGTGATGGCTCCGTGGATATCGGTCTCACAGACAACCGGAATTCCCTCTTCGTTCAGCAGTGAGTTTGCCGCACACGGCATGATGCCGATCTCACCCTGCAGCGCGTTCCAGCACTGGGATCGCGATGGCATTGCAGGAATATTTTGCAGCCAGATTTTTCATCGCAACCTTCAGAGCTGCTACATTTTCCAGTTCTTCCGGTTTGATCTTTACACACATATTGGTATTGCAGTATGCAACGACTTTTTCTACCTCGCTGCCCTCTGCTTTTACTTTTTTCATCTCCGCAGTCAGTTCCGGAAGCGGAATCGGGGAAAGCTGGATGTTAAATTTTTCCAGCAGCTCGCCCTCGTTGCACATGGTGGACCAGAAATCGAACGGACGCGGTCCGATCTGAAGGATTCTGGTGTGGCGGAAGGTATCTACCACATTACATACAGCAAGGAAATCCTTGATGCCGCGCTCAAATTCCGGATCGGTCAGACGGCAGTTCGTCATATAGGTGAACGGAACACCAAAACGGCGCAGCACTTTTCCGGTTGCAAACAGGCCGCACTGGCTGTCGCGGAGACGCACACCGTTCTCATCCGGTCTCTCATCGCGCGGTCCCCAGAGGAGTACCGGAAGCCCCATTTCCTTTGCCAGTCTTGCACAGACATATTCCGTTCCGAAGTTTCCGTGCGGGAAGAAAATTCCCTTTACGTTTTCACGGCGGAATTTCTCCTGGATTTTCTCACGGTCCGCCTCATCGTAAAACAGACCCTCCTCATTGATGTCTGTGATATCGACAAATTCAACGCCGAGCTCTTTTAAACGCTCTCTCGTCAGGTTGGCGTATTTTACGGCATCCGGGGCACTGAAAATGCTTCTTCTCGTAGGTGCAAATCCGATCTTAATTGATTTCATATTCATTTCCTCCACTTAATTTTCTTTAAACTCTGCTAAATTATGTCTTGAATTTCCCTGTTCTTTATGGCTCTTATATTACTAAATTCTTTTGAACTTGTCAACATCTATTCAGCTTTATTAAATCTTTTTTAGTAATTTATACAAAAAAGAATGGCTGTTTTTATGCATTTCTTCATATTTCATTTTTTTACAGTTCAGAAGTTGACTTCTTTTTTAATTCATATTAAAATCAATGCATAAGTTTAATATTTTTCAGATAAATACTGAAATAAATTTCAACATCCCGCATGCACAAAACAAACGAAAGCACCATGCGGGCTGATTTTATCGAACAGGAGCTGAACTCTTATGAATATTTCTGCGAAAGAACTGGCAAAGCTGATCAACGTATCGCCTGCCACGGTTTCTATGGTTTTCAATAACAAACCCGGCATCAGCGATGCCACAAGAGAGCTGGTTTTAAAAACCGCAGCCGAGTATGGCTATGCGCCGAAAAAAACTGAAGCCTCCGGCGCTTCCTCCCGCATTATTCAGCTGGTCAATTATAAAAAGCACGGAAAGGTCGCTGCCGACACGCCGTTTTTCTCCCAGCTGACCGAAGGAATCTCCACCGAATGCACCCGCCAGGGCTGTGCGCTTCATATCTCCTATTTTTATGAAACCATGGATATTGACAGCCAGCTCGATGCACTCCGCGCTGTGGACTGTGAGGGCATTCTTCTTCTTGCAACCGAAATGGCTCCGTCCGATTTCCGCAAGTTCCGCGATTTTTCTGTTCCGATCGTTGTCGTGGACTGCTATTACGATGAGCTCGATTACGACTGCGTTCTGATCAACAACATCCAGGGGGCGTTCAACGCCACGAATTATCTGATTCAGTGCGGACACAAAAACGTGGGCTACTTTCACTCGAGCCTCGACATCAGCAACTTCTCTGAACGCGCCGACGGCTACTACAAAGCGCTCCGTGCAAACGGCATCAGCACCTCGCATCCATATGTCCACCCGGTTTCCCCTACCTCGGACGAGGCTACCGCGACATGCTGCGCCTTCTCGAATCGAAAGCTCCGATCGCGGATGCCTACTTTGCCGATAATGACATCATCGCGGCGGCCGCCATGCGTGCACTGCGTGAAAACGGCTACCGCATCCCGGAGGATGTCTCCATCATCGGCTTTGATGACGTTCCGATGTGCGATATGATGGTTCCGCCGCTTTCCACCATGAAGGTCAGAAAACGGGAGCTTGGCGCCACTGCCGTCCAGCGTCTGCTTGACCGCGTGGCTGATCCGAAACGCGAATGTCTGAAAATGTGCATGGCAACCAAGCTGGTGAAGCGCCAGAGTGTTTCCAGACGTTAAAGTTTTTGGGATGAGGCTGTCGTCCAGCGCGTGTCTGAAAAATCATTTCCGCAAACCGGAACTCGCAGCTTGCGAAAAGCCTTTCTCAGACACGCTCTGTACGGCAGCCTCACCTTTTTATTTTGAAAGGAGTTTTTTTCATGCAATCTGCAAATGACCTGAAACAGCTTTTATTCAGTATCAATCACAAAAGCTATCCCGCCTATAAATCTACGCGGTGCCTATCAGTTTCCGCGCTACACACTCTCCATCGACCACGTGCAGGGCGATCCGTTCGCCGCTCCATCGCGCGTCAGCGTTCATGTGAATGGAAGAACTGCCGCTTTCCCGGCATCACTCTATGATACGTATGAAAAGCGCGCCGCCCTCCAGGATTACCTGCTGCGCCAGTTTGCGCGCGCTATCGCACCGTATTCGTTCCGCGCAAAGGGCTCCGGCAAAAGTGGTCTGCTTGGGATAAGCCGCTGCGGGCAGGAAATTCTTGAGCGTACTGCCTGTGTTCTGAATCCTTCCGACGGCAGTCTTATCGTCAACATGGAAATCGGCTTTCCGGCTAACGGCCGCACCATCGCCTCGCAGGAGCTGATCCGCATTCTTTTCGACTTTCTTCCCGGCTGCGTAGAAAAATCACTGTTCTACCGTGCTCTGGATCCAAAAGCATGTGCCAATGTCGCCTATCTCTGTGAGGATCAGCAGGCGATCCGTTCCGCATTAAAAGAAAAAGGGCTTACTGCTTCATCGCCGACGGCTCCATTCTCCCGCGCGAGACCGGTGTTTCCGATCTGCCGATGAAGCACGCCGTTCCGTTTACCTCACCGGAATCCCTGCGCGTTACCCTCGATCTTCCAAACCGCGGACCTGTTTCCGGCATGGGAATTCCACTCGGTGTCACACTGATCGTAGGCGGAGGCTTCCACGGAAAATCTACCCTTCTGCAGGCTCTTGAGCGCGGCGTATACAACCACATCGCCGGGGACGGCCGTGAATATGTCATCACCGATGCAAGCGCCGGAAAGCTCCGCTCCGAGGACTCCAGAAGCATCAGCAATGTCGATATCTCCCTCTTCATCCACGATCTTCCCGGAAAGAGCGACACCACCTCATTTTCGACTCCAGATGCCAGCGGAAGCACCTCGCAGGCCGCCAACGTGATCGAGGGCATCGAATCCGGCACGAGCCTCTTTCTGATTGATGAGGACACATCCGCCACCAACTTTATGGTGCGCGATGAGCTGATGCAGCGCGTCGTTGCCGACAGCGAAGAACCGATCACACCGTTTATCAGCCGCGTGCGGGATCTGTATGAGAAGCTCGGCATCTCGTCGGTTCTCGTTGCCGGAAGCTCCGGTTCTTACTTCCATGTGGCAGACACTGTCATTCAGATGAAAGAATACGTTCCTTATGACATTACGGATCGCGCAAAAACCACAGCCGCGGAATTTCCGCCGTTTACTGCTCCATACGCCCTTTTTCCGTTCCAGCCTTTCACCGCTGCCCGCAGCCGGGTAAAGGCCTGACGGGAAGTGACCGCACGAAAGTCAAAGTGATGGGACGGGAATCCATCCTCATCAACAAATCTCTGACGGATCTGCGCGCCGTGGAACAGCTCACGGACAGTGAACAGCTGAACGGGCTGGCTGCGCTTCTTTTAGAAGCAGCGGAGCACAAGATGGACGGTAAGAAAACACTGGTGCAGGTGGTGGATCTGCTGGAAAAACAGATGGATGAAAAAGGCCTTGCTTCTCTTCTCGCTCCTGGAAGACCCAGCGACCTGGCACGGCCGAGACGGCAGGAAATCTTTGCATGTCTGAACCGGTGCAGGGAACTGCGGTTCTGAGAAAATTTGTAACAATTCAGAGCCATAAAAAATCTTCAGGCAAACCTTGTTCTTTTCAGAATCTATCGGTTTAGCTGAAGATCTTTTTTATCTTTTATTTTTCAATTATTTATTCCCCGCAGATCCGCACAATCGCCTCCGCGAAGATCACAACGCATTCTTTCAGGCATTCGATTTCCACGAACTCGTCTGCTCCGTGCATACGGTTGTCGACTTCAAGATCCGCGCATCCAAACGCAACACCGTTTTTCAGATGATGCACATACGTTCCGCCGCCGATCGCGAATGGTTTGCCTGTTTTTCCGGTAACGTCAGTGTAGCACTGCAGCAACGTCTGGACGAACGGACTGTCGGCCGGGACGTGGTGTGGTGGGAACATTCCGCTGCCTTCCATGGAGAAGCCGCCTTTTTTCATGTTCTGCCCGGCGGTATCGTACAGGTTTTCTTTTGTCGCGCAGATCGGGGCGCGGCAGTCGTAGGAACCGATCAAGGTTTTGCCGTCGTAGTTCATAAGGTCGAGGCTTAAGGTGAGCTCGCCGGACTCTTCATCTGACATGGCGACACCGAGGCCTGCGCCTTTGCCGTCGCCGTGCGGGTAAACTTTTGCAAGGAAACTGATGTCGTTTTTCAGTTCACTCTCTTCCATTCCAACGGATGCGAGAAGCTGCAGCAGTGCAGTCAGTGCGTTGTTACCCATTTCCGGGGTGGATGCGTGGGCGAAGGCACCGCAGGCGGTGATTTTTATATTGCCGTTTTCGGTGTCTTCCAGAACGAAGGAAACACCGGTCTTCTGCTCTGTTTCATCAGCGCAGGCTTTCAGGTCTTCTTTTGCCATGCCGGCAAGTTCTGCATATGCTTTGCCTGGTACAACGTTCAGTTTGGTGCCGGCCTGTAAGGATACGAGGCGCACGCCTGTCGTTCCGGCATCGGATGTTTTTTCGAAGAGGCCGCGCATGCCGCCTTTTTCAATGTTGATGACCGGGAATTCGGCATCCGGTGAGAAGGTGCATGGTGCTTCCACTTCTTTCTTATAATAATATTCGAGGTCAGAGCTTCCGCACTCCTCGTCGGAACCGAGGACAAGACGGACGTTTTTCTTTAATGGGTAACCGAGTTCTTTGACAGCGCGCATTGCGTAGATAGCTGCGATCGTCGGTCCTTTGTCGTCTGCGGTTCCGCGGCCGAACATTTTTCCTTCTTTGATGCGCGGGGTGAATGGATCGGTCTCCTGCCAGCCTTCGCCTGCCGGTACGACATCGAGATGGGCGAGAATATCAAGGCCTTTTTCTTCCTGATTAAAGTCAGCTGCAATCGCGTAGTTGTCGTAGTTGGTTACGGCAAAGCCATATTTTCCAGAATTTCGATTCCCTGCGCCAGTGCTTCTGCCGCCGGTGCGCCGAATGGTTTGCCTAGCTCTGCCGCCTGTTTTTCGCTTGGAATCCGGATCAGGCTTTTCAGATCCTCGATCATTTCGGATTCGTGGTTTTCAATATATGTTCTTAATTCTTCTTTCCGCATCGTAACTTCTCCTTTTCTCTTCTCTGGCACCGTCGCAGTGCCGTTCTTTTCCTATCATAGCGCAGAAAGAGCAGAAAATCCACATTTTCTGCTCTTTTTCCAAATAATCATTTGTTTTTGTCCAAATTGACTGTAATTTCATAATAATCGCACGGATGCGCCGTAAGCCCCGTCACGCCCCCGCCGGATACCATCGACATTTTGAGGTGTGATGTGAAGAAAAACATGTGGTCATCCAGCAGCGTCTGCGTCATCTCGATGGCTAGTTCGGTTCGTTTTTCGGTATCAAACTCGCCGCTTAACTGCTGCTCCAGCATCTCGAGTGTCTCACTGTAATAACCGCCGCGGTTCTAGAGGAATCCTGCAGGCAGTGCGTTGTAAAGAAATACTCGGGATCGCCCGTCGGTGCGCTGACAAATGCGCTGACATAAACATCCCAGTTTCCTTTTTTCAGCAGTTCCAGATGATTTGCCGTGCACTGGATCTGTACTTCGATTCCGATTTTCTTCAGCGATGCCTGTGCACTCTCCGCGAGAAGCGGCAGTTCCTGGCGGCTCGGATACGTGAGCCAGCAGATGGTCAGGCGTTTTCCGTCTTTTTCCACGTAGCCGTCGCCGTCCTCATCGGTCCAGCCTGCTTCAGCCAGCAGTTCTCTGGAATACTCAAGATCATAGGACTCTTCCTGCACTTTGCTGTCGCCGAATGCAAAGTAAGAGGGGAACGGGCCTTCCGCCACGCTTCCGTTTCCTTCCATCAGCGTATTCACAAAGCCCTCCCGGTCGATCGCTCCGATGACTGCCTCGCGCACGCGGTCGTCCTGCAGCACCTCGGATGATCCGTTGAACTGTCCGAAGAAGGTACGCGACGTATCCGCCGAAGAAATCGTGTATGGTTCATCGCGGAACAGGATCAGATTGGAATATGGCAGGCCGTACGCCGCGTCGAGCTCGCCTGACTGTAACGCCATCGTCATCGTATCGCCGTCGCGGATCGTTTTTACTTCGATCCGGTCGAGCTTTGGCGTTCCGTTCCAGTAATTGTCATTTTTCACGAGCGTCAGTCCCTGATCCGTCTCCACCTGTACTGCGCGGTACGGGCCGGTTCCGGCGACATTGCCGTCATCCGTCACACCTGCCTGCATATCAATGATGCATCCATATGGGTCAGACAGATAATTCAGAAGCGCCGGGACAGGCTGTTCGGTGTGAATCGTTACGATCAGGCCGTCTGCTCGATGCTCTCAATTTTCAGATCCCCGCGTGCACGGTCATGTACTGCGATCAGATCCTCGAGACATTCTTTGACCGCCTCCGCGTCGAGAGTGCGCCCACTTGTAAAGGAGATGCCTTCATGCAGTGTAATCCGCCATGTTGTATCGTCCACAAGCTCATAGCTTTCTGCCAGCCATGGCTCGATCTCCATAGAATCGGAATAATGAAACAGCGTCTCACCGATCCCATAGCGGATACACGCCCAGCCGGAATAGCCGTTGTGCGGGTTGACATCGGACTCGTCGTTTTCGGCGTTGAATGTCGTGTCGCCGTATACGAAAACTTTTTCATCTGTACCATCTGCCGCTGTGCTCTGACAACCGGAAAACAGTACCACCGCCAGAATGCCGCACAAAACATATGCAATTTTTTTCCTTCTGCCGTTCTTTCTCTGCATTCTGTACTTCTCCTGTTTTCGCAAATGGCACCACCATTTCCGCTGTCTAATTTTCTGTTTCAACAGTTTTCTCACAGACTATACTCCATCAACAGTTTCGTGTATTCCTCTTTCGGGTACTCCAATACCTCCCGCGTCTCCCCCTGCTCCACGATTTTTCCCTGCCGCATGACAATCACACGGCTGCAGAGTTCCCGCACCAGCGCAAGGTCGTGGCCGATCCACAGCATCGCAAGTCCTTCTTCCCGCTGCAGTTTTTTCAGCAGTTGAACGATCTGCGCCTGTACCGCCGCATCGAGCGCACTCGTTGCCTCGTCGCAGATCAGAAGAGACGGCTGCACAGCAAGAGCCCGCGCAATTGCGGCTCTCTGGCACTCTCCGCCGCTCGTCTCGCGGGGATAGCGTTTCGCCGTTTCCGGGGCAAGCTCCACTTTTTCCAGCAGTTCCGGCAGACGAAGACAGGCTTCTTTCCGGCTCATTCCCTGATTCCGAAAAGCTTCCAGAATCCCGGTTTCGAGCGTCTGCATTGGATCGAAGGAATCCTGCGGGGTCTGGAAGACCATCTGTATTTTCCGGTAAACTTCGCGCTGCCGCCTGCCTTTTCTTCCGAGGATTTCCTCGCCTTCCAACAGAACGCTGCCTGCATCCGCCTGGACCAATCCGGTGATCAGACGGGCCGTCGTGCTTTTTCCGCATCCGCTCTCACCGATCAGGCCAAGACATTCCCCCGCATCCAGTGTGAAGCTGATGCCGTCCACGGCGGCAAATTCCGTTTCCCGGCCGGTTCCAGCAAAGTTTTTGCTTAAGTTGTTTACTTCCAGCATGTTATGATTATGCATCGTTCTTCCCTCTTCCCGGCACAGCCGCAAGGAGATTTTTTGTATATTCGTCCTTTGGGTGATCGAAAACCGTCCTTGTCTCCCCCTGCTCCACGATGTTTCCATCCTTCAAAACAGCAACCCGGTCTGCCATCTGCTCGAGAACCGCAAGATTGTGCGTCACCAGCACCATCCCCGTCTGCTCTTTCTGCTGCAACGCCTGAAGCTCCCGCAGCACCTGCGCCTGCGAAACCACATCGAGTGCACTCGTCGGCTCGTCCGCCAGAAGAAGCGACGGATGCAGCAGCATTGCGAGCGCAATCCCGACGCGCTGGTTCATGCCGCCGGAGAGCGACGATGGATAGCTGTTCCAGATCGTCTCGCCATCCGAAAGCCCCATATCCGCAAATCGCTGGAGCGTCATATCTTTGATTTCTCTGCGGCTTTTTCTGCCAGACATTCCCCCAGAAATCGGGGTGATGAATCCGCAGCGTTTCTCATGGGCGCGCACGCTTTCACAGATCTGTGCTCCGATTTTCCGGGTCGGACAGAGTGATGCCCCTGTATTCTGGAAAATCATACCAATTTCTGAACCGCACAGACTCCGCAGCTTCTTTTCGGACATGCCCGTCAGCTCCTCTCCGCGAAATGTGATCTGCCCGCCGGTGATGGAGCTATTCTTTCCCATCAGCCGCAGGATCGCTCGCAGCAAGGTACTTTTTCCACTGCCCGACTCCCCGGCGATGCCGACGGTTTCTCCTTTTTCGACGGAAAAACAGATGTTATTTAAAATTTGCTCCCCCTCATAACAGACAGAAAGGCCGCTGATTTCCAGCAGTTTTTCGCTCATGTTTTTGCTCCCTTTGTTTCCATTTTCGTTTGCCCCTTATCCCTGATCCACCGTTTTCCGTACCGCCTCACCAAGCAGATTGCAGACAAGAACGGTCAGAAAAATCGCCAGTCCCGGCACCAGAATGACCCAGGGCGCGGTCTGCAGCATACTTCTTCCGTTGCTCATCATCGCTCCCCACTCCGCCGACGGCGCTTCCGCACCAAGGCCGAGGAAGGACAGACCCGCGATTTCCAGCATCATCGTTCCGATATCAAGCACCGCTGTGACAATCGTCTGCCCCGCAAGATTCGGCAGAATATGGCGTCCGATCATCTTCCATGTTCCGTTTCCTGTAAGGCGCGCCGCCGCGATGAACGGCATGTGTTTCAGTGCCAGCACACGGTTCCGTGCAAGCCGTGCATATTTCGGCCAGGAAACAAGGATCAGCGACACAACGGCTCCCGTCATGCCGCTCTGCAGAACGCCGGAAAATGCGATTGCAAATACCATACCCGGAAAGGCCAGAAAAATATCGGAGATCTGCATCAGAACCGTATCCGTTTTACCTTCCAGCCAGCCGCTGAAAATTCCGGCGAGTGTTCCGATCAGAGCGCTTGCCGCAACGACAAGAAGTGCTGAAAAAATGCTGACCCGCGCGCCGGAGAGAATCCTTGAAAACAGATCTCTTCCATAGCGGTCCGTCCCCATCCAGTGCGCCGCGGACGGCGGAAGAAGGGACAGTTCCAGATTCTGCTCATACGGATCGTACGGTGCCAGATGGGCCGCACACGCGGCAAACAGCAGCAGCGCACCGGCGAGGATGCCATAAAAAAGGATCTTTCTTTTCTGTTCTTTTTTCATCGCATTCCCTCCAGCTTCGCCCGCGGGTCCAGTGCCCCCATCAGCAGATCAGCAATGAGATGCAGCAGCAGATAGATCGCCGCCATCCACACCAGATATGCCTGAATCACGGGAATATCGTGCATGGAAACGGCATCCACGGCCATTTTTCCGACACCATTCCACATGAAAATCGTCTCAACGATGGCGGTTCCTCCAAGCAGCGAACCGGCGGATAAGAATAGCAGCGTGACCATCCGAAGCAGCACGGATTTTAATACATTTCCAAACAGAATCCGGTTTTCACTTAACCCACGTGCCCGTGCACCCGCCACGTACTCCTGCTCCAGCTCTGCAAGCACGGCAGAACGCACCTGACGGGTGTATTTTGCCGTCATCGAAACCGCAAGCGTCGCCGCCGGAAGCACACAGCTTTTCCATCCCTTTCCCATACTGAGAACCGGAAAAAGATTCCATTTCAGCGAAAAGAAATACAAGAGAAGAAGTGCAGTGAAAAACCCCGGAAACGAATTACCTGCAAAGCAGAACAGGCTGATACTGCGGTCCGCCCATGTATTCTGATATTTTGCACTTAAGATACCGAGCGGAAACGAAAGACAGACCGTCATGGCAAGCGCCAGCGCCGCAAGTGCAATCGTTGCGGGCAGTTTTTCGCAGAAGCTTACAAGCACCGGTTTGCCGGAAACGTACGACTCCCCGAAGTCACCGCGCAGGGCGTTTTTCAGCCATTGCAGGTACTGGACAGCTTTCGGCTCATTCAGTCCCAGCTCCTCCCGCATCGCTTCTTTTCCGCCTCCGACATCACGCCGCCGCTGCTGCTCTCTTTTAAATCCACCGCATCGACCGAGGAAAGTCCCGTCAGCAGAAAAGCGAGAATCGTCACGCCGAGGAATACCGGAATCAGGCGAAGCAGTCGTTTTAACAAATATTTTTTCACAAATACTCCTTTACTGCTTCACGGCACAAATCGAAAACATCGGTGCCGGGTTATAGAACTCGTCTTTTTCCAGATAAATGCGTTTTCCAAGGCTCGTATCAATGCGGATTTCTCCCGCTGTGTTTTCGCACAGCACCGCCACATCGTACGCCGGCCGTTTTTGCGGCTGATCGGGAGCTGTGATTTGATCCGTTCGCACTCTTCGAGCATCTCGTTTCCAACCTTGAAATGGGCATGCGCCTCCGGAAGTCCCTTCGTATCGGCAACATCTTCTTTTCCGTAATTGGCATCGAAGTTCAGCAGCACACCGCCCGTTTTCAGCACACGCATCCACTCGCCGTAAGCATGCTCCGCATTCGGCAGCGTCCACGTCAGGTTTCGGGAAATGACAACATCGAACGTTTCATCCGCAAACATCGGATTTTCCGCGTCCATGACCTGGAAGCAGCAGTCGGCATTCTCTTCTTCGGCAAGCTGGATTGCATTCTCAATCATCTCCGGTGTCAGGTCGATGCCGAATACCTCGTGGCCCTCTTTTGCCAGCAGGATCGAGAAAAATCCGGCTCCGCAGTCCACATCAAGGATCTTTAACCGTCTTCCCGCCGGGATCTGTTTTTCAATCTCTTTCATCCAGCGCTTCGCAATCGGGTTTGCAAGTTCGGAGCGTCTCTGCTCTAAAAAGCTCTCGCTCCGTTTCTCCCAGTAATGGACAATCTGCTCTTTGCGGTCGTCGTACTCCGGCTCGCGCACAATTCTTCCGTAAGCAACGACAGGGCCCCCTTCTGTTACCATATCGCCCGGTTTTGCCGCCGGATACCAGAGACCGTCTTCGGAAGCCGCCTGATATTTTTCGCCGCGGCGGACGGTCACATCACCAAGCTGGAAGGACTGCTCTGCGCTTTTTTCCGCGCGCACCAGAAACATCGGTGTCGATGCATAGTTCAGTCTCTCTTCCTCGCTCCAGACGCGCTTCCAGATTTCGGAATCGGTCTGGATGGAACAGACGCCGAGGGATTCGAGCACCTTCGTATCCCACGCCGGCCGTTCCATCGCAGAGAGCGGCACCTGGCGCGCAATGTTTTCCATGCGGTCAATGTCCGTGCACAGATAATGGTCGTCGAGCTGCTGCTCTTCCACTTTCTTCCGGTCTGCCTCGTACGCTTCTTTTTTCTCCTCGTCATAGAGATAACCGTACCAGTTCGCATCAAAATTGAGCAACACGCCGCCCGGTTTCAGGACACGCATCCACTCTTGGTATGCCTGCTCCGGCTTTTCCAGATTCCAGGTCAGATTTCTGGAAATGACAACATCAAAGGTCTCATCCGCAAACTCCAGATTCTGTGCATCCATCCGCTGCAGCGTCACGCGCTCCAGACCGTATTTCGTATATTTTCCCAGATTCTCTTTCGCCTTTTCCAGCATCTCCTCCGTGTAGTCAACAGCCGCCACCGTATAACCTGCCTCCGACAAAATCATCGGGAAGAATCCCGGGCCGGTTCCGATATCGAGAATCTTCATCTCTTCTTTCTTTTTCTCTGGAAACTGCTCCTCTAATACATGCAGCCACGCTTCTCTCTGGCTTCCCGCCAGTTCTTTTTCATTGACCTCAGAATACCCCTCCGCACGGGTTCCCCAGTAGGAGGCAATTTCCTGTAATAATTCCTGTTCCATATCTTCCGCTTCTTTCTTCTTTTTCTTAACTTTCCCGGCGCGGTCGTTCTCCAACCGCTCAAATATCCCTTTACTCTACCAAAATCGGCCTTTTTCACAAGCCCCCACGGGGGATATTCTTAACGCCGGCGCAGGGTATTCAGGTGATCGGCGGCGCGGATCTGATTATCTGCGGACGTCAGACAACCGACGGCGATACCGCGCAGGTCGGCCCTTTGATTGTGAAACATCTGACGATCCCGCATGCCGCCTGGGTCGCAGAGGTTACCGATGTCACGGATCATTCCATCACCGTCCGTCAGGATCTTGTGAGTGTTTCCCAGGTTTCCGAACTCCCTTATCCGTGCCTGATTACCATCGAGTTTCTCGAGCGCGAGCTGATCGACATTTTGTTTCCGGATATTTTTAAAGGAGAACCGTCATTCACTCGGTTCTCCTTTATATTGCCAGAATACCATCAGCTTTCTTGTCGCCGTATCCTCGCTGTATGTATATTTTACGGACCCGAGCCCGTAATAGCTGCAAAGATAGCCGGAAGCCTTATCGAGAAGCTCCGGTCGGGCTTCCATGACCTGTGCCATCAGATCATCGGTGGCAAATTTAAATTCGGAATACTCTTTTGTCTCTTCAATATCCGTCTCCATTTCCCACAGAATCTGCGTCGCATCAAATGTATCCATGTACCGGCCGATCTGGCGGTAATACTCGAGGTCATCTGCATTGCACGCCGGGAGCGGCAGATTCGCATCCGCCTGATGCGTGTCCGAAAATTCCGCATCGGAAACGCAGAGAAAATCGTAGTAGATCAGTCGTCCGGCAGATTGTACTCGCCGCTCTCGCCCTCTGCCGAATACCGGATCGCCCCAGGTTACCATCGCACGTTGTAATAATTGTTCTCCGCACTTACGATATTCCAGCCGTGCGCCTCGCCGGTGTCTGTCGTTCCCGTCACATAAATGACCGGGATGTCCAGGCGGTTCATCAGATACTGGAACGTTCTGGCATAGCCTGCGCAGACCGTCTGTCCGTTCACAAGTCCGCTGTAGAGTGTCTGATTCTCCGGCGCATCTTTCACATAATCAATCTGCCGGATACATTTTTCAAAGACAGCCTTGATCTTCCCATAGTCATCCATCGAACGGTCGATATCACTTAAGAAATCGTTTCCCGACCTTTGATCTGGGTCTGGCGTCCTGTGATCTCCTCCGCAGGAATCGTGTATTCCGGAACTACCTCGCAGTAGTTCTTCGGCTCGCCGTATCCCGTGACATGTGATGCTCCGTTGATCCAGCAGTACTCCGGGTAATCCATATAGACCATCCGTAAACCTCCGCCGTCACATCGGGATCGCCGCCTTTTGTGATGATGGTTTCCTGGTGTTCCGCGATTCCCTGCACCAGTTCGCGGTAAATCATCTGTCTGTTTTCATCGAGCTGGCTGTAATAATACCGCTTCGCCAGCTCCTCCTCATCTGTATTTTCCGCCTGAAACTGTGTTGCGCCATTCTCTGACAGACCATTGTTTTCGTCTGCCGTCTGTGAAGCAGTGCTGCTGTCCGCTCCGCTTCCGTTCTGCGCGGGATCGCTCTCATCAAATTCTCCGAATACCAGATAAGCCGCCAGCAGGACAAGCATAAGCGGAAGCAGCGCCCGCAGCGGTCTCTTCCGTCTTCGTCTGTGTCTTCTCTTTGCCATTCTTCTTTTCTCCCAGATACGTTAAAACGCCGTCACACAGTGCATCCGCCACCTTTTTCTGGTACTCCTTTGTGTTCAGGAGCGCTTCCTCCTCCGGATTTGAGAGGAATCCGCACTCGCAGATCACCAGCACTGCGTCTGTCTTCTTCAGCATGTAATACGTTTTGTTTCCCTTGGCTTTCCTGTGATTCGCCGGATCGAGCCCCGCGACCAGTGCAGCCTGCATGCAGAGCGCCAGTTTTTCGCCTTCTTTTGAATCCGTATAATAAAACACCTGCGCCCCTTTGACCGCCGCATCCGGGTAGCTGTTCTGGTGAATGCTGATCACACAGTCCGGCTTTTTTTTATGAATCAGCTGCACGCGCCGCTGCAGATCCTGCACTTTCGCATTCACGGCTCCCGGATCGGAGAGATCATCCTCCCCTTCCCGCGTCATCACCACAAGGATTCCCTGCTTTTCCAGCTTCTTTTTCAGCAGACGGGCAATCGCAAGGTTGATGTCCTTTTCTTTGACACCGTTTGCCCCGATTTTGCCGGGATCGTCGCCGCCGTGGCCGCTGTCCAGCACCACTACTTTTGTGGCTGCCTTCTGTGCTGCCACCAGCCGTGCGCCCTCGCGGGACAGAACATACGCCGCCGAAAGCAGAATCACCGCCATCAGCCATTCCAGTTTTTTCCCTTTTTCCAAATGAAAAGCCCCCTGCTGCAAATTTCCTTTCTTGGTCATTTTATGCAGCAGCGGGGCAGGTTACAACTCTTATTGCTTCCGGTTACTCTTCCTCATCTTCTTCATCATGCGCGCGATTCGGGATTTCATCCTCTTCTTCGTCGTTGTCATCATCGAGATAATCCGGCTCATTTTCGAAATCGATGACTGCGGAATTTTCGACGATTTCGTCTTCTTCCTCTGCTTCTTCTGCGGTATCTTCACTGCCTGGCTCTGCGGCTGTTTCTTTTGCCTCTCCGGGAAAGATACTTTTTACCGGATCTTTCATGAAGGTTTCCACTTCCGACGCAGAACGTTTCATCTCCTCACGCATTTTTTCGATGCCGGCAAAAGCCTCCTCAAAAATTCTGCGGTTCTTCTCGAGTACACTTGTCATGGTTTCCATCTCGGCGTAAATCTTCTGGTATCTGGTGTTGGCTTTCTGCAGTTCCGCGTCCATATGGCTCTGGATTTCTTCTGCTTCGGCCTGCAGTTTTTCTTCATAAACAGCAGCCAGTTCCTCGCCCTTCTGACGTGCGCTCTCTACCATGTATTCGCACTGTTCCTTCGTCTCGCGGCGCTGCTTTGCACAGGATTCCTTTGTCTCTTCCTGCTGTTTCCGGCAGGACTCGTTTGTCTCCTCTCTCTTTTTGCAGCACGCCTCATCCGTTTCCTCCGTTTTCTCGCGGCAGGACTCGTCCGTTTCTTCGGTTTTCCGGCGGCAGGCTTCCTCGGTCTCTTCTTTTAGCTTTCTGCAGCTCTCCTCTGTTTCCTGTGTCAGTTTTTTCGCTTTCACCTGTGCCTCAAACACAAGGCCGCTGATGCTGTCATAATTGTCGATATAGCTCTGGTATTTCTCATGAATGTTTTTTTCGAGCTCCTCGATTTTATCCTCACGCTCGCGGATCTTGCGGTTCAGCTTCTCGATTTCCTGCTCGTTTTCCTCGATCTTCGCTTCCAGTTTCTTCTGAGCGGCATACGCCTGATCTTTCAGGTTCTGCACTTTCGTCATGACATCGTCTTATCGAAACCGCCCATCAGCGTTGTTTTAAATAATTCTTCGTGATTGTTTTCTGACATGTATACTCCTCCTTCGTGCCCGGGCTTTTATCATTCCCCTTATCCTTCCCGGACTCCTCGTCAACTGTTTGTTTCAATATATTCTGAAATCAGACTCCAGATGTCTGCGCGCTCGAATCCGAGCTTCCACTCTGCCACTCCGGCGAGATCGGCGCTTTGGATCACTTTCAGTTTTTCCTCCATGGACTGCTCATCCTCCATCCAGATCGTGTATCTGGCATCGGAAGTTTCTACCGTTGCCACATTCTGGCCAAGGGATGCATCCCAGGTTTCTGTCATCTGATTCTCTTTTGCATAGTTTTTGGCGCCATCCATGCCCAGCACCTCGCTGGTAATGGCGCTCTGTCCGAACTTTTCCGTCCAGACACGGGTATAAAACGGGATTCCGCAGATCACCTGATCGGCAGGCATCACCCGCGTCATCTCCTCCACGGCCTGCTGTACGAACGGGAGGGATGAAACAGAGCCTGCCTCCTCGCTTCCCGCGAAATGCTCGTCATAGGCCATGACAATCATATAGTCCACAAATCTTGCCTGCTCGCCGCGCTGATAATACATCGTGTAAGCCTGCGGTACCGGCGTATCGACCGACACCACAAGATTCTGTGCATGCGCCGCGCTCGTCAGTTCCCGCAGAAACTGCAGGTAATGCGGGATTCCGGCCTCTTTCAGATTCTCGAAATCCACGTTGATGCCGTCCATGCCGCACGATGCTGCCTCGGCGAGCAGCTGCTCAATGATTCTGCTGCGCACGGATGCGTAGGCAAGATCGGTTGTTTCGTCAAATGCTTCATTAAAGTTATCAATCAATCCCCAGACTTCCCGTCCCGCTTCATGCGCCAGTTTCACGTAATCGGCGCTCGCAAGGCTGGAAATCGTACCGGTTTCGTCTGTCACGGAAAACCAGGTCGGTGAAATCACGTTCACGCCGGTCATTTCTGCTGTCATCTCTGCCATCGCGTCGTTCGACTCGGTCGATGTGCTCTGATGCCAGACCAGATTGATTTTGTGATCCCGTGTAATTCTTTCATAGGAATCTTTCTTTGCCGTCCGCGCTTCGATGGCCTCCGGCTCGGAGATATCCTCTGTCTGGATGTATCCGGTATAGCCGTCCGCCGTCATGACTTTGCACCAGTTGTCCAGATTTTCCAGATACAGCAGGGTGTCACCCTTCTGTACATCCGCAAGAATCAGACTCTTGATGCCGCCTTTCTGGCGCACCTGCGCGGTGTCTGACTGTACCGTCGCCTGCTCCACGCCGTCCCATTCATTCCGGATTACAACACGATTGGGATCGCTGTAATATGCATAGTCGAGATCTGTGTATTCTTTTACGACATCCAGCGAAATGTAAACCGTTCCGTCGCTCTCCTGCTGTACGGCAGGCTGTCCGCCCGGTGTTTTGGCAATGGCCGCATCGCCCGGAAGCAGTGTCTGCACGCCGCCGCTCGTTGTAAGCAGGATTCCTTTTGTTTCTTCATCCCAGTAGAAGCAGCTGTTCAGCTGGGATTCTACATATGTGTACGCCGCATACGGCTCTCCTCCGATAAGGACGGCCTGCTCTTCCAGAAGTTCTCCGTTCTGGATCAGCGCAACGCTGTTTTCGTCTGTCAGGTTAAAATATTCGTTCCCGGCCATGTATTCGGTTCCGGGTTTATATCGGTTTATCAAAAATGAAACAACGCCTGCTGCACCGACTAGCACGATCAAAATCAGTACGACCAGTACCGGCGCTGCTTTTTTCTTCTGTTGCTCCTTCATGTGTTCTTTTCCCCTTTTCTTCTCTCTGAAGATCTCCCCACTTGCGCCCATTATAACAAAAAAAATACCCAATAGCAACCGTTATGCGCAAGGGAACCGCATGCGAGTCAGAAAGTATCGTTACAGTTCACTGGTTCCCAGCGAACTGTAACATTCGCAGCCCTCATTTAAAGTTTTGCTTTGCAAAAGGAGGGCTGCTCACACCTGAATCATGTTCTTACGCAGCGAAACAGCAGGTGTTTCACTGCTGATTGAACAGTAACGAAAGTATCGTTGCTTTTTGCTATTGGGTATTTTTCAGAAAATCTGTTTAAAAAGTTTTGTCGATTGTTTGTTTCATGGCTTATTTGCAGTTGTGACGTACAAAAAAGAAAGCCCCATCGATCCGTATGAAATACTTTTGTTTTTAGTTTCAATGATCATGTTTCACGGGGACGCCTTCTTATCCGATCCGTTTTTTCTGTGCCTGCTTCTGGCCGGAGTATGCACCCTCCGGGCAGAAGCAAAGGTTTCCCCAACTCCTATTATACTTCAAGCCGGGGGAATTACAAATAAAGTTTGTCCCTTCATTTCTGAAAAAATTATGCGAAATGTAAAAAAAATCTTAAGTTCTTTACTTCTTTCCGTGATGTGTTATACTATATTGTAAGCAGCCCTATTTATATAAGTAAAGAGTAATTAAGGACGTGAGAGTTATGAAAATAGAAAAAATCAATGATAACAAGATCCGCTGCACACTGACCAGCGCCGATCTTGCCGAAAGAAATTTAAAGCTCAGCGAACTGGCTTACGGCACGGAAAAGGCCCGCAGCCTGTTTCAGGATATGATGCTTGAAGCCAACCAGCAGTTCGGCTTCAATGTGGATAATGCCCCGCTCATGGTCGAGGCCGTTCCGGTGGCTCCGGACAGCATTGTCCTCATTATCACCAGAGTCGAGGATCCACAGGAGCTCGACACCCGCTTCGCCAAATTTGCTCCATCCGGCGACGATACGGACGGACCGGAACCGGTACAGTATTCCGGCGCGGACGACATCATCGACCTGTTCCACAAGCTCTGCGATGTGAAGAACAAGGCACAGGAAATCGCAAAGAAAGCGGCACAGAAGGAAAACGAAAAAGAGCCTGCAGCATCCGAGGAAAAGAATGTGGATCTGGTACGCACCTTCCACTTCTCAACCCTCGACGATGTCATCAGCTCCGCAAAAGCGCTGAACCAGTATTTTACCGGCAGCAATTCCCTCTATAAGAACAGGGCAGATGCCAACTATCAGCTCGTTCTGCACCAGTCCGGCTGCAAACCGGAGGAATTCAACAAGGTCTGCAACATTCTTTCCGAGTACGGCAGACAGGAATCCTTCTCCCTGGCCGCTGAAGCATTTCTGCTGGAACATGGAAATGCAATGGTAAAAGAGAATGCTCTGCAGGAGCTGGCTTCTCTGTAAGTTTTGAAACGTATGTATAAAAAAAGGAAGTCCGCGAAGGACTTCCTTTTTTGTACGTTCCGTACAAATTACTCTTCTGTGATAGCCTCGGTTGGACATACGCTTGCGCATGTTCCGCACTCAACGCATACATCCGGGTTGATTTCGTAATGGGAATCTCCCTCAGCGATAGCCTCTACTGGACATTCTCCAGCGCAGGTTCCGCAGCTTACACATTCGTCTGTGATTACATATGCCATGATCTTATCCTCCTTGTAGATTTTTTGGCCCTTTCGGTACTATCCACATTGTAAACGATTGCCCCCTGAAATACAAGTACAAAATTATAAACATTCTATAATCTTATGAATTTGTTCTTGCATTCCCCCCGGGGGTACGCTATAATCAAAATAGCCGTCAAAATCGGAACGACGGGTATATACACATTTAAAGGAGGAACTTTAAGATGGCAAAGATCTCGAAAGACATGACAATCGGCGAGTTAATCGCAATGGATACAAATATCATCGGAATCCTGATGGGAGCCGGCATGCACTGCATCGGCTGCCCTTCTGCACAGGGTGAGTCCCTGGAAGAAGCAGCTATGGTTCACGGCCTGGACGCTCAGGTTCTGGAAGACCAGATCAACGATTATCTGGCTGCAAAATAAGCCGGATTTCCGCGTAGATCCAAAAAGAACGCCTCTCACAGGCGTTTCTTTTTTTCTGTCCGATTTACCCATTGTTCCGATGGCCCCGTTTTGCTTTCGTCCGTTTTCCTTTCTGCTCCAGCGTCGCCGCTGCTTCTCTCCGGCTCTGCTGGTGGCGGCGGATCGCCTCGTCCACACGGCGGCTCCGCTCTTCCTGGCGCCGCTTCTGTATCATCTGATCGAGCAGACGGCCGAGCACGCGGTAAAACTCCGTCTGACGCTCCTCCTCTTCCTGCCGCATCACAGTGTCCGCCAGCTGTTCTGCTTCCCGCTCGGCAGAAGATCGACAACCACCTCCGGCACTTCGTCCGCTTTTCCCGGTATTGCCGGATCCGGCTTCTCCTTTGCCGTCTCTGCCGCTTCCGCCGGAAACGCTTTGATCTCCGCCGTTGCCTGCACCAGCTTCGGCATCAGCTCGCGGATCGCTTTCAGGTGAAGCCCCTTTTTCTTCAGTTCCCGGATTCCCAGAAAAATCTGAATGTCCTGCGCAGTATAGCAGCGGTGTCCCAGCGAATTGCGGTGGATTTCCATGCCGAGCTCGTCCTCCCAGTACCGGAGCACATGCGCTTTCTCCCCGGTCAGCTTCTCCGCCTCCGTGACCAGATACGTTCTATTTTCCATACGGCAGCCACTCCCTTCTTCCCTTTATTATAGGATCTGTTATCCCCTGCCGCAAGAAAATCTCATCGTAATATTCCGACAAATTCATACAATTATACACAAAAAACGTGCCGCAGGACTATCCCACGACACGTTCTGACACATAAAATATTTTCTTTTATCTCTCTGCATTCGCAAATTTCGTATAATCCGGCAGCCAGACCAGATTGACGGTTCCGATCGGGCCGTTTCGCTGTTTGGCGATGATGATTTCCGCGATTCCCTTATTCTCGGAATCCTTATTATAGTAATCATCTCGATAGATAAACATAACAACGTCGGCATCCTGCTCGATCGCTCCCGACTCACGCAGGTCGGAAAGCATCGGACGGTGGTCGGTACGCTGCTCAACAGCCCGGGAAAGCTGGGACAGTGCAACAACCGGCACATTCAGCTCTCTCGCGAGTGCTTTTAAGGAACGGCTGATATCCGAAATCTCCTGCTGACGCGATTCCGAGGAGCTCTTTCCGCTTCCCGACATCAGCTGCAGGTAGTCAATGATGATGATATCAAGACCGTGCTCCAGCTTGTATTTGCGGCATTTCGACCGCATCTCTCCGATCGAGATACCAGGTGTATCGTCGATCATCAGTCGGGATTCACCGATCATGCCGGCGCTCTCGATCAGCTTGCTCCATTCGTCGTCTTTCAGGTTTCCGGTTCTCAGATGCTGGGAATCTACTTTCGACTCCATCGAGAGCAGACGGTTCATCAGCTGCTCCCGCGACATCTCGAGACTGAAAATCGCAACGGCTTTGTCTTTCTTAAACGCCATATACTGCGCAATATTGAGGACAAACGCCGTTTTACCCATAGACGGACGTGCCGCAATCAGGATAAAGTCAGAGTTCTGCAGACCCGATGTCTTGTAGTCCAGATCCGTGAATCCGGTCGGAATACCCGTGACATTTCCCTTCGTCTTCGATGCACGCTCGATGTTCTCCAGCGTATTGATGACAACCTGGCGGATCGGCATGAAGTCTCCGGAATTCCGCTGGCCCAATAACTGGAACATCTTCTTTTCCGTCTCCTCCATGATGACTTCCACCGGCTCTTTGTTCAGATAGCAGTCATTCTCTATCTCTTCTGTCAGCTTAATGAGACGGCGCAGCACCGCTTTCTCGCTGACGATGTTCGCATAATGGCGCACATTCGCCGAAGTCGGCACCGCATTTAAAAGATCGCGGACAAACTCCATCGAACTGATCTCCGGCGGAACATCCTTTTCACGCAGGCGGTTCTGCAGGGTGACCAGATCGACCGGTTTTCCCTCATTGAACAGCTCCACCATGGCATCAAAAATGACGCCGTACTGGTGCTGGTAAAAATCGTCGCTCGTCAGGATTTCCGATGCCGCCATGATGGCTTCGCGCCCCATCAGCATGGAACCGATGACCGACTGCTCCGCCTCGATGCTGTGCGGAAGGATTCGTTTAATCAGTGCTTCTTCCATAGAATTATGCTTCTTTTACGATAACTTTCAGCTTTGCAGTTACTTTGGTATGCAGGCGGATCGGCACTTCTGTCGTTCCAAGAACCTTGATCGGGTTCGGAAGCTGCATTTTCTTTTTGTCGATGTCGTATCCGAGCTGCTCTTTTGCTGCCTCAGCGATCTCTTTTGCCGATACACTTCCGAATACTTTTCCGCCCTCGCCGACTTTGATTGCTACGGTAACCTGTTTGTCCTCAATCTCTTTCGCGAAAGCCTGTGCCTCAGCGAGCTGCTCTGCTGCCACTTTGTCCTCGTGTGCTTTCTGGAGTTTCAGCTCATTCAGGTTTTTTGCGGTTGCCTCGATGCCGAGTTTTTTCGGCAGAAGCATGTTTCTTGCATATCCGTCACTTACGTTTACAGTCTGTCCTTTTTTACCAAGTGCTTTTACGTCTTCCAGTAAGATAACTTTCATATCAGATTTCTCCTCCATCCTGCATTTCTGTTAAGGTTGATTTTAGGAGGCTGCGCGCCCCCTCCAGATCGACGGTCTCAAGCTGGCATCCTGCCATATTCAGATGACCGCCGCCGCCCATCCGCTCCATGATGATCTGTACATTGACCTCATCGATCGCGCGGGCGCTGATATAGATCACGCCTTTGTACTCAGTCAGTACAAAGGACGCCTTGACACCGACAATGTTCAGCAGCTCGTTCGCCGCTTGTGCTCCGACCACCGTCGGGCTGTCCACATAGTCGCTCGGGCATTCGGAAATCGCGAACTGGCCGCGGAACAGCTCCGCATTGCGGATCGTCTCTCCTCTTGCCTTGTAATCGTTCATATCCTCACGGAACAGCTTGCGCACACGCGTCACATCCGCACCGCAGCGGCGCAGGAACGCTGCCGCCTCGAACGTGCGGACACCTGTTTTCTGCATAAAGTTGTCGGTATCGATCATGATGCCGGCATAGATGCTGTCCGCCTCCACGTTCCGGATGCGGATTCCCTCGGTAAAATACTGGAGAATCTCGGCAACCATCTCGCTCGCGGATGATGCATACGGCTCAATATAGGAAAGCACCGAGTTGCGGATCGTATCGCTTCCCTGCCGGTGATGATCCAGCACGACGATCATTTTCGCCATGTACAGCAGATCCTCACACTGTGTGATGCTCGGCTTGTTCGTATCGACCACAACGAGCAGCGTGTTGTCGTCCATGATCTCTTTCGCCTCATGGTTGTTGACAAACATGTCCGCCTCATAATCCTGGTTGTCGCGGAACGTATTCATCAGCGGAATGATCGAGCTGGTCGGGTTGTCGATGACGATGTACGCTTTTTTATTCAGCGTTTTCGCCGCACGGTAGATACCGATGGCCGCACCGAACGAATCGGCATCCGGCAGGCGGTGTCCCATGACAACGACCTTCTCTTTCGTGTTCATAAATTCTTTCAGCGCGTGCGCCTTGACGCGGGCTTTGACTCTCGTATTCTTTTCCACAGCCTGCGTTTTTCCGCCGAAATACTGAATCTTCGAACCGTCCTTTAAAACGACCTGATCGCCGCCCCGGCCAAGAGCCAGGTCGATCGCGATTTTCGCATACTCGGAGTTTTTCGCAAACGATCCAGCATCTGCTCCGATACCCATACTGATTGTGACCGCCATCTCGTTTCCGATGTTGATGGTCTTGACGTCCTCGAGGATATCGAACTTTTTCTCTTTCAGTTCATTTAACGAACTCCGGCGCATGACCACGATGTATTTGTCGTTCTCATACCGCTTCACCAGTCCATCGAGATCGTTGAAATATTTGTTGATCTTTCGCTCGACCAGTGCGGTCAGAAGGGAACGGCGGACCTCCTCGACGCTCTCCAGCGCCTCGTCGTAGTTGTCCAGATACAGAAGACCGGTGACCATCGTTTCGTCCTCGAATTTCCGCATATACTCGCGGAGCTCCGTCTCATCGAACAGATACAGTGCCTGAATAAAATAGCCTTTGATATCTGTGTTGATCATCTCCGAATTCTGGATCAGCTCGTCGATGCAGACGCTTTTTACATGGGCACGGAAATTCTTTTCGCCGTAAGCCACGTTGATGTCGGTCTCCTCCTCATTTTTCGGCAGCCGCTCGACCGTCAGCTCCGGAAAAATGGTGGCGATACATTTATGATACTGTGTATCCTTCCCTGTGATTTTTGTAAACTCTTTGTTGACCCAGAGAAGTTTTCCCTGCGAATCCATAACGGCATAGGGCAGCGCAGTTCCTGGATCAGATGCTTCTGAACCTGACCGTATTCGGTCGCAAAGGTAATCAGCTCGTTGATCACCTGCGGACGCTGTCTGTAATAGAGAACTGCGGCTGCGATCACATAGACTGCAAAAAACAGCGTGAACCACATTCCTGCCATCACATCCACAAAATACATGCCGATATTCATCACAAGCATCAGGATGGACAAAATCAGCGGCCATCGAAGATAGCTCCGCAATTGGCCGCTCAACTTCATTTTGCTTTTCATTTCCTAACACCTTTCCAACGTTGCGTGTTGTATTTCGCTCCTGTCCTTCCGATTATACCACTTTGACCTGTACTTTGGCAACAAGATACTTCTGGATACAAAAAAGGTACCCGCCCTTTTCGCAGATACCTCCAATTTTATTTACCGATTCAAAATGAACGTTCGGACAGTGCTTAGCGCAAGTCAGAATCAATCATCTACGTACGGCATAATAGCATATGTCTTGCTCTCTTAACGGCTACTGTTACTGCTCTCTGATGTTTTGCGCAGGTTCCAGTTACACGTCTCGGCAGGATTTTACCACGCTCGGATACATATTTTTTCAGTTTAGCTGCATCCTTGTAGCTGATCTCTTCTCCACCACAGAAAACACAAACTTTTCTTCTTCTGCGGGCCGGTCTTCTGGAAGCTGGTCTTTCACTATTATTATAAGCCATGATCAATCTCTCCTTTTCTATCAATTAAATGGCAATTCTTCGTCAATGCCATCGGGAATATTCATAAAACCATCGGCGCTGCCCAGGTCAGATGTATTCGCGGACGGAGCCGGATTGCTATGCTGCGGTGCGGAGTATCCTCCGTTGTTTCCACCTGCATTTTTGCTCTCTGCAAACTCCTGCTCTTCTACAACTACGTCTGTCGTGTAAACCTTCTGGCCTTCACGGTTGGTGTAGCTTCCGGTCTGAATGCGGCCGGTGATGGCGATCTTCGTTCCCTGACGCAGGTATTTCTCTGCAAATTCCGCCTGGCGGCCGAAAGCAACGCATCCGATAAAGTCTGCGGTTGCGGAATCGCCGTCTCTGCGGAATCTGCGGTCAACAGCCAGTGTATAACGGGCTACCGCTGTGGAGTTCTCTCCAGCAGAGTATCTGACGTCGGGATCTCTGGTCAATCTTCCCATCAATATAACTTTATTCATTCGCTTACCTCTTAAGCTTCCTTTTTAACGACTAAGTATCTCAGTACGTTATCCATAATACGCATATGGCTCTCGATCTCTGCCGGAGCTGTTGCGTCTGCTTCAAACTGAATAAAGTAGTAATATGCTTCACGCATATGCTGAATTTCGTATGCAAGGCGTTTTTTGCCCCACTCTTCTACTTCGCCAACTGTTCCGCCGTAACGGGTTACATAACCTTTGGCTTTCTCAACTACAGCTGCGCGTTCCTCTTCTTCAAGTTTTGCATTCACAACCAGTGCTAATTCGTACTTGTTCATGCTTTACCTCCTTTTGGACTTTTTGGCACCCCATTTTCATTATGGGGAGCAAGGAATTATTTTTATACGTCACAATTTGTTATTTTAACATAAAAAGCTATAGCAAGCCCTTTTTCGCGTGTTTTCTTGTTTTTTTCACGATATTACGCATCTTTTTTTCGTAATCCGCGGGTGTTTTTCTCGACCAGCTTGCGTGCTACCATGATCTGGTGGCCGCAGCCGGTGCATTTGAGACGAAATCTGCGCCGACACGCAGGATTTCCCACTCGCTGCTGCCGCACGGATGCGGCTTTTTCAGTTTTACAATATCGCCTACTTCGTAATGTTCTGCCATGTTTTTCCGCCTTATTTTTATATTTCCTGACACTTTCCGAGATTTTTTCTCAAGGTTCTCTCTGTATCATCAGAGCCGCACCTCCATTTTTCACAGCTCTGAAGTTTCACACCCGGATACTGCCGAGCACCTGTCCGATCGGCTGCTGGATCAGAAGATCTGCGTTGTTGTCCATCGGTGTTGCACCTTTATTAATCAGGACCAGTGCATCGCCCCGAAAATACTGGAGAAGACCTGCTGCCGGATACACAGCAAGCGACGTTCCGCCGACGATCAGAAGATCGGCGGCCGCAATCGCGCGGATCGCACCGTCGAGCACTTTCTCATTCAGACTCTCCTCGTAGAGTACGACATCCGGTTTGATCATGCCTCCGCATTTTTCACATCTTGGAACGCCGCTGCTCTTTCTCACCAGCTCTGTATCGCAGGCTGCCCCGCATTTCATGCAGTAATTGCGGTGTGTGCTTCCGTGCAGTTCATACACTACTTTACTTCCCGCCGCCTGATGCAGTCCGTCAATGTTCTGCGTCACAACCGCTTTTAATTTTCCCGCCGCTTCCAGCTCTGCAAGCTTTTTGTGCGCCGCATTCGGTTCTGCGCCGACCGGAAGCATTTTGTCGCGGTAAAAAGCATAAAATTTTTCCGGGTACCGCAGGAAATAGCTGTGGCTTAAAATTGTCTCCGGCGGAACGTCATACTTCTGATGATAAAGGCCATCCACGCTCCGGAAATCCGGAATCCCGCTCTCCGTGGACACGCCCGCGCCGCCGAAGAATACGATATTTTCATGCGTATCAATCAATCTCTGCAGTTCTTCGATTTTTCTTTCCTCTTCCATCTGTCATTCCTCCTTCTGACTAATCATTACCGGTTCCGCCGCACGCCCAGAACGACGAACCGTCCAGTCGTATCGCTCGCCGCACAGGTGGACAGCACAATAATATGGCTGTTTTCATCCATCTCCGGCTGCTCCACCGGGATCTCTGACCGCGCCGCCATGGTATTCAGATACTGTACAAACGCTTCACCCCCGCCGGAATACAGCGTGTAGACATCACTGTCTGCCTCCGTATAAAAGGCAGAAAAAATCTGGTACACATCGTTTGATTCCGGCGTCAGCATCCAGAAATAGACGCTGTCCCTATATTTTTCCTGCTCCTTCATCTGTTTCAACTTTCCGAACATGGAGAGATTCTTCATATTATGACCGTAAACGATTGTGTTTCCATCACTGAAATCATCCTGATTCTGGTAATCGAGGAAAATGGAACCCGCAAAGTTGCTCGTTCCCTCGTACGTCGTATGAAGATACGTATCATTGTCCGGCCCCTGTACGACCGGGTAACTGATGTCGAGAGCTTCAATATAAAGCCATCCCTTCACATCCGGGTTAATCGCTTTTAAGGATTCAAAATCGACGGCAAGCGGCGGTTCTGTCGGATACGACAGTGGTTCTGGCTCCGGTTCGGAAGCTCCGCCGGTTCGGATTCCGCCTGCGGCTCCTCTGTTTTCGTCGGTGCCGGTGTCTCCGGTGTTTTTGTAATTTCCGTCGTATACTGCTGCAGATCCCGGTATTCATCCGTGCCGGTCTTGTAATCCAGGTAAATGCCGATCAGCTTGTACCCGGAAAAGCAGAAAACAGCAAGTGCCGCTAAAAATACCAGAGTCCAAAGCGGATTGCCGCGTTTTTTCTGTTTCTTTTTCTGTTTTCCCATGCGTCTCCTTTATCACTTTTTTACTGTCTGCGCTGTTTTCTGGAAGCGCTCTGAATTTGTCTCAATTATAAGCGTGCCCCTTTCTTTTGTCAACTTATGCCCCCGGAAAAGGATTGCACCCGCCCCCATCTTATGATAGACTAAAAGTCGACTGACAAGTCACTTGTGAATACAGTAACACACCACATACATGAGGAGGAATTCCATATGCGAACAATCAAAAAAGTCGCCTCGCACATCTTCATTGATGGCTTCGGCGGCATGACGCAGGGTCTTTTTGCAACCCTGATTATCGGTACGATGATTCAGCAGATCGGTCTTCTGATCGGCGGTTCGACCGGAAATGTGATCTATCTGCTTGGAAAAGCTGCCGCAGCCTGACAAGTGCCGGTATCGGTGTCGGCGTGGCAGTGAAATATGGGGAAAGCCCGCTTGTCACGGTTTCTGCAGCCGTCGCCGCCATGGTCGGCGGTTATGCCGGCAAGATCACCGGCGGCACATTCTTTGTGGACGGAAATGCCGTTCTGGCAGGACCTGGCGAACCGCTCGGCGCTTTCATCGCAGCTTTCGCAGGCATCACCTGCGGCCATCTGGTTTCCGGCAAGACCAAGGTTGATATCATCGTGACACCGGTCATCACCATCGGAGCCGGTTCGTTGTCGGACTGCTCGTCGGACCGCCGATCTCCCAGATGATGACAGGCCTTGGAAGCATCATCAACTGGGCAACGGAACAGCGGCCGTTCATCATGGGCATCGTTGTTTCGGTCGTCATGGGTATGGTTCTGACACTGCCGATCAGCTCCGCTGCACTCGGCATCATTCTGAATCTTTCCGGTCTTGCCGCCGGTGCCGCAACGATCGGCTGCTGCTGCAACATGGTCGGATTCGCGGTTGCAAGTTATCGGGAAAACAAATTCGGCGGCCTTGTCGCACAGGGTCTTGGAACCTCGATGCTTCAGGTGCCGAACATCATGCGTCATCCACTGATCTGGCTGCCCGTCATCTTCTCGAGTGCGATTTTAGGACCCGTCTCCACAATCCTCGCCAATATGCAGAATAATGCAACGGGAAGCGGCATGGGTTCCGCAGGTCTTGTCGGACAGATCACAACGTATCAGACGATGATCGCTTACGATGATCCGAAGCTCGTTATCATCAAAATTATTCTGCTCCACTTCGTGCTTCCGGCTGTGATCACCTTGTTCTTCTCAGAGGTATTCCGCAAGGCAAACCTGATCAAATCCGGCGATATGGCTTTGAATCTGTAATCTGTATTTTTAAAAGGGAATGGAACTGCGCATCCGGCAGCTCCATTCCCTTTTTTATCCACATTTCTCTTCTGATTTTTCTGTTTTTACACCGTTTCTTCTGCGTTTTCCGCATTTTCCACTGCCGCGGCCGATTCAGCTTCCGCTGCCGCTTCTTCTGTCCCCGTTTCTTCCCCCGGCCGCACACGGTGTGCCTCTACCATTGGCTCAATGGTCTGTGCCATCAGCAGATGGATCATGTCAAGGCTCCGCTCGCGGAACCGCGACGGCAGAAGCGGTGCGATCGCCACATCCGTCACGAGGGATTCAAGGCCCTCGATAATCAGATCCTTGCCCGGCGTCTCATTCCACTCCAGTCTGATCCGCTCGAAATCACGCTGGAAAATGATTTTGACCCTCCGTCTTGCGGCCTCTTCCAGAAATGCAAACTCAAGCTTCAGCACCAGTTCGCCGTCTTCATTCTCCGCAAACTGTCCCGTCGTTCCGAGCAGATACGATTCCTCGTTTTCCACCCATTCTACAACTTTGGACCCCGTAAGACCGATCTCAATGCGCTGTATTTTTTCTCCCTCGGTCAGCTCGACAAAGAAACGGCCTTTTTCATAGAAGAAACCGATGCGGCGGATGCCGTCGGAAAAGTTGTTGTGGAAGACCTGCAGCGTCAGCGGAAACATGCCGACATGCGTGTCCTCCATTTTATATTCTTTTCCGTGCAGAAGCTGCGCCATATCGATCTGACGCGGTATTCCGCTGTTCCGCGGCCCCGGTGTTCTCCGCTTCCAGCCGCCGCGCAGGATTCTTCCCGGTGTCTCTTTCGCGCCTCCAGATCACGGCAGGTCTGCACCAGCTTCTGATATGCCATCGGGCTTTCCGCCTCGCCGGATTTCAGCTCTGCACCAAATTCCGCGCCGAAATACTTCCGCACAATGTCGAGCATCTCACACGTCTGGAACAGCTCGTTGCTGCCCGCATTCGTCACAATCACCACGCCGGTATCCGGGTAACCGAGCACGTTCTGCCCCAGCATGCCATTGAACGCAAAGCTGCCCGGCCGCTCCTCCATCCAGACCTGGTAACCATAGCCATATTTTCCCATCTTTTCCGGCGGTGTCGCATGAACGGAGGTGGACGCTGCGACCCATTCCGCCGGGACGATCTGTTTTCCTTCGAATTTTCCGCCGTTCACGTACATCACCCCGAGCTTGGCCGCGTCCTCCGGGCACAGGAAGAGGCCCCAGCCGCCTTTCGTAATCCCTGCCGGGCAGCTCTCCCAGAAGACTTTCCGGATGCCAAGAGGCTCAAACAGACGCGGCCGCAGGTAATCTACCATTTCATGCCGGTGCGCTCCTGTATGATTGCAGACAGCAGATACGTGTTCATACTGTTGTACTCAAACGCTTCGCCCGGCGTTCCCTTGACCGGCGCATTTAAGAAGCTGTCCACCCAGTCGTTGCCGGAAACAACGCCCATCTCGTTGAACTGTACGCCGCTCTTCATCGTCAGAAGATGCTCCACGGTCAGATTCGGGCGCAGGATCTTCTGCAGCAGACCGTTTCGTTTTTCAAAAATATCATAGACGTTCTCGTCCAGGGAAAGTTTTCCTTCACTGATCAGAAAACCGACCGCCATGCCGGTGATGCTCTTGCACATCGAATACGTTCGCATGCCAGATGCCGCTGCGGTATGGGGCGAAATTGCATTCGCAGATGACATGTCCGTTCCGCAGGACCAGCAGATGATGCATGTCCGTATGGCGGGCGGCGGCGAGCTCACGAAGCATCTGCGTCAGCTTTTCCGATGAGATGCCCTCGCTCTCCGGCACCACGCGCGGAAAATACGTTTCCGGAGATGCAAAATCCCCGAACGCTTCCTTCTGCGGCGCAAAGTCCGTCTTTCCCATATGTCCTGTCGTCCCACTCATAAATCCCCAGATCATTTCCATTGCGGTTAACTGTTCTTTCGCTGCCATGTACGATGCCTCCTGTCTCATGCGGTTGGATTTCCCTGTTTTTCCAGTTTTCCTCATTATATCCAGATTCCTTGAAAATCGCAATGCTTCTTCTGATAAAAAAGAACCGACATAGAAATCTGTATTTCGATTTCTGCCGGTTCTTTTCCGTGTGTGATTTTTTTATTTTACTTTAGCTTACTCATTCCAGAGTTTCATACGCTCCTGATAATTCTGTGTGATAACTTTTTCTACATCTTCCAGTCCTGCGTCATTCATTTCGGAAATCATCTTGTCGTACTCTTCCATTGCCGCATCGTGGCTGTCTGCATTCACAATCTTCGGATATTCCTGATCGTAGATATCCTGGATTTTCTGCCATTTCAAGCCATCCGGAGTGCTTCCTGCCGGGGTAAGGCCTGCAAATTCTGCGGTATCCCATCTGTCGTTCTCACCAAAGTGATTCATAGCCACCTGCCGGGTCTCTTTTACTTTATACTGTGATACATCGTATGGAGTTCCGTCTGTACCATTTCCGTTCTTTACAAACCAGGTCCATTTGCGGACGCCGGTATCCAGTTTTGTTTTGTCAAAATCCGTCTGGAATCCTTCAATCAGATCATCGTTCGGAACGTGTTTTCCATCTTCCATATTCCAGTTGGTTCCCTCAATACCCCACATCAGAAGATACTGTCCTTCTTCGCTTGCAAGGTAGTTGATCATCTTCATGGCTGCTTCCGGATTTTTACAATTCTTGGTGATCGCGATTGCATCCCAGCCAAGTGTACTTCTTCCGGAGTAAGTAGTTTCATCTGCACTGATTCCGTTTCCAAGGATTTTATAGGAATAGAATTTTGCATCTTCTCCTACAGAAGAAGCAAGTGCTGTATTTGCTGCATCGGTATCCCAGTAGGAAGCAAAGGTACTGAATACGTTGCCTGCAGACAGTTTCTGCGTCCACTGATTTTTCTTGTTGACAACCCACTCTTTGTCCAGAAGGCCTTCGGTATACAGTTCATTGGCAAAGGACATCATCTCTTTGAAGTTTGGTGCTTTGGCAACATGTTCCAGATTGTCCCCATCCTGATAATATGTTTTCAGACCATACATTCCTTTTAATGTTCCATCGTAGTTTTTGGATTCTGCATCAAAGGTAATGGCAATACTCTCTTTTCCGTCAATGGTCGGATGAAGTTCTTTGAATTTCTTGCAAATGTCAATATACTCTTCCTGTGTAAATGCTCATCGCTGTCTGCGCGGTCTTTTCCAACGATTTCGCACAGATAATCATAGCGCATCAGAACACCGGCTACCGGATCCGGATCTTCTCCGTACCAGTTATTCAGATAGTAATTCTTTCCATCGGTATAACGACTCTTGTTTAAGGTTTCCCCGTACATCTCTTTTACATCCGGACCGTACTCATCGATCAAATCATTCAACGGAAGCAGTGCGCCTGCCTCAATGTAACGGTTTACAATATCATTTCCACGATCCATCAGGACGATATCCGGGTAATTCTGACCGGTCAGCATCAGGTTCAATTTTTCCAGCGGATCTCCGGTTGGATTTTCTACCTGAATTTTGACACCTGTTTTTTCCTCAATTGCTTTTGCAACTGGATCATCAAAGGTATTGCTTCCGGAGTTTTTGTCAAAGATAGAAATCGTAACTCCGTCTGTTGATACCTCGCCCGATGCAGATGATGCACTGCCGGATGCAGTACTTGATGATGTACTGCCATTTGATCCGCATCCTGCAAGCATTCCCGCTGCCATCAGGACACTCATCGCCATTGCGATACACAACGCCACAGTAAGAAACATTTTCATATCCAACCGCCAGACTCACTTCCCGTACTTTATTTTTCTTATTCTTTAACAGTTCCGCCGCCCTCTGCAGACGCATTTCCGTATTGTATTCCAAAATTGTTTTTCCTGTTGCCTCTTTAAACAGGCTCCTCAGATAATTCGGAGACAAACCGACCTCCGCGGCCAGCTTCTCGATATCTGCGCTTTTCCGAGCAGTGCTCCTGAAGATATGCTTTTACCTGATAAACGGCATAGTAATTTGGATTTTGATTCTGTTCTTCAAAAAATGCCAACATCCGTTCCAGATACTGCTTCATCTTTTCCCGCATCTGATAACTGTTGTTTGCTTCAAAAATCTCATTTTCTCTCAAAATTTTTTTCTGCTTCCATCCAGTTTTCCAGCAGTTCATCGCTCAAAACAAGACGGTTCCATAGATACATATAGAGATTGTAAACTTCTCCCGCAAATGTTTTCGGCGCAGCCCTTTAGCTGTTGAAAATAATCTTTCATGGTCTGCAGCGTTTCCTGCTTTTTCCCGTTGCTGACCAGACGACAGATTTCTTCTCTCCGCTCCTTCTGTTCCCGGAAATGATATGCTTTTTCCTCTTCCGTTTCTTTTTCATCTGCACAGAAAAGTTCCGGTGGATCCATATGAAATGCCAGAACACAACAGTTCCGAAGTTTTTCCGCCTTTTCGTACAGGCAGTCAGCTGTCCATGCTCCACTGCACCATCCAACGGCTCTCGGTGCGTCTTCTTTCAAATCATTCCAGATCTGAAATGCCGTATCTTTCACCGACAGATACCCCGCCAGCAGCAGAATGCTGATCCGTTCCGTTTTGCTGATGTAACGGATGCCCTTGTATTTTTCCTGAATTTGGCTACAGATGTTTTCTTCCGTTTTTCCATAAACCGCTATGATTCCAAACCTGCACTCTTCCAGTTCTTCTCCAAATACACCACGGAAATTTTTCCGTAAAAGCTCTGTTTCCTGTTTTTCCCGCAAAGCCATTTCCAGCAACTGCTTCGCCGCCGTTTTCCGCGACCAGTCTGCTATCTCACTTTTCTCCAGTTCACTTCTCACTTTTTTCAGACATGCTTCTACTTCTTCAATCGTAAATGGCTTTAAAAGGTAATCCACGGCATTCACCTGAAAAGCGGAATGGATATAGGAAAAATCATCATATCCTGTCAGAAAAACAATTTTGCATGGATACCCCCGGCGTACGATCGTCTCTGCCAGTTCAATTCCACTCATTCCTGCATCTGAATATCCGTAATCACAATATCTGCCATATTTTCTTCCAGGCACTCCAGTGCCTTCTGCCATTGCGCGCGGTAAATACTCTGGAAATCCCGTTCTTTTTCCAGTCAATATAATCCCGCAATGTCTCCAGTTCAATTTCTTCATCTTCTACAAGAAGAACGTCGTCTACATTTTCCTTAACAAAGGGCAGAATTTTATCTCCTACAGCTTTCACGGCCGTTCCGTCCGCGATCGTATTGGCGCTTTCAAGTTGTACGACTTCGCCTGCCGCAAGCGCCGCTTTCATAC
>ENA-OQDW01000029-OQDW01000029.1-human-gut-metagenome-genome-assembly--contig:-NODE-29-length-46995-cov-4.663011_pt1 | contig 46995 bp, 52 predicted proteins | sample MGYA00242784_ERZ504613 | MGnify/ENA primary metagenome ERZ504613 (study PRJEB26092, sample SAMD00036330) | human gut metagenome | host: Homo sapiens | study: EMG produced TPA metagenomics assembly of...
CGGGAGATGGCGTTATTGCGGCAGGGTCTGCTGTCTGAGCCGCAGGCGAGTTCTGGCCCTGCGCAATGCTTTAGCCGTCTCACGGAGCCTAGTAGTATCCCCCGACGGAGTCCCTGCCCGGAGCGATGCCACCTTCCTCTGGCGTCCCTCAACAACATCCACCTCTCAAAACCTCAAAACACCCCCGACTGCATCCACTCCCGGAGCGATGCCACCTTCCTCTGGCGTCCCTCAACAACATCCACCCACAAAATCTCAAAAACACCCCCGACTGCATCCACTCCCAGGCCAATGCCACCTTCCTCTGGCGTCCCTCGACCACATCCACCTAACGAAACCTCAAACGTATCCCCGCCTGCCTCCAATGCTAAGAGCAGACGTCAAAAAATCTCTCGCACAGACATGAGACTCCGACATTCTCTTTCCCTGGCCTTCCGTAAAAAAATAAAATGTATTATACTTATTGACAAGCGGATAAAAACATCCGCCTCTGTTTATAGCAAATATCACACAAAGGGAGGTTTTTATCATGGAATACAGACGTTTTGGAAACACGATCTATCTTCGTCTTGATCCGAAGGAAGAAATCCTGGAGGAGATCGGCAAGGTTGCAAAAAAAGAGAATATCCGCCTTGCACAGGTCACAGGCCTTGGCGCCATCAATGATTTCACTGCAGGCGTATACAACACAGTGACAAAGGAATACCACTCTATTCAGTTCCAGGGAGCGTTTGAGATCGTATCACTTACTGGTACCGTTACCCGCAAAGACGGTGACGTTTATCTTCATCTCCATATCGCAGCCGGTGACGAGGAAGGCCATGTACACGGCGGTCATCTGAACCGTGCCATCATCAGCGCTACTGCCGAGATCCAGATCCAGGTGATCGACGGAGAGATCGGCCGTGAGTTCAGTCAGGAGATCGGTCTGAATCTGTTTAAATTCTGATTTTGCCAGAGGGATTCCGGACACAGCCTACTGCTTTACAGTTTAAAAATTTCATCACAGATAAAAAGGGTGAAACTACACAGCATAATGCTGTCAGCTCACCCTTTTCTTTAGCTTCAACATTACCCTCTTCCGCAATATCTGCAATGCTGTCACTGCTGTCGCCAAACTCTTCCGCACTTTCTGTCACGGTTCCGGCTTCCGCCAGCGGCATTTCCTCCTGTACATAGGCCGTCACGGTTCCCGCTGACAGAGATGTGACTGTCACGGACGCCGCAAGCAGCCAGGCCATGATGGTACTCGTCTTTTTTCGCATACCTGTTCCTCCTTTTTCCTCTAATTCACTTTACAGTTTTCTGTAAAGCTGATATCACTCTGAATTTGCCTGATATTTTCTGTTCTGTCAACAAAGTGGATTTTAACAAAATCTGGTCCGACGGATGTTCGCAATTGAAGCAGGGGACTTCCCTGATTCACCGACATTTACATTGACAAATCCCCCTGTTATGATATACTTTGATAATAAAACTATTTTACACTAAAATTATTTAACGAAAGCAAATGAATGTGAGGATCTGATCATTATGAAGAATTTTAAAATCGGTGATAAACTTACGAGATTTCCCCTGATCCAGGTGGAATGGGTGTCGGCATCAGCCTTGGCCGGCTGGCAGGCACCGTTGCAAAAGAAGGCGGGATCGGAATCATTTCCACCGCTCAGATCGGCTACCGCGAAAAGGATTTCGACCGGAATACCGAAGAAGCCAACCAGCGGGCTATCCTGTCCGAGATGAAAAAAGCACGCAGGATTTCTCCTGACGGTATCATTGGCTACAACATCATGGTTGCACTGAAGGAGTATGCATCTCATGTAAAGGCAGCTGTCCAGGCCGGTGCTGACCTGATCATCTCCGGTGCAGGACTTCCTACAGAGCTCCCTGCTCTTGTCAGCGGAAGCAAAACAAAGATCGCCCCCATTGTCTCAACGGACAAATCTGCAAAGGTTATCCTGAAATACTGGGAAAGAAAGTACAAACGCACTGCAGACCTTGTGGTGATCGAGGGTCCCCAGGCAGGTGGTCATCTGGGCTTCCACAAGGAAGAGCTGGATTCCTATACACCGGAAGCCTACGACAATGAGATCCGAAAGATCGTCCAGACTGTAAAAAGCTATGCCGCAAAATTCGGCACGGAAATCCCTGTAGTAGCTGCCGGCGGCATCGCCACGCACGAGGATGTAAAACATGTCCTTGAGCTTGGTGTGGACGGCGTTCAGGTTGCCACCCGTTTTATCCCAACGGAAGAATGTGACGCAGACATCCGACTGAAAGAATCCCTGATCCACGCCGCAAAGGACGACATTGCCATTGTAAAAAGTCCGGTAGGTATGCCGGGACGTGCCATTATGAATCCCTTCATGCAGCACGTCATGGCCGGCGAAAAAATCCCGCACAGTCCCTGCACCGCTGCCTTGCCAAATGTTCCCCCGGCGAGATCCCTTACTGCATTACAGACAAGCTGATCGCCGCCGTAAAGGGCGACGTGGAAAACGGCCTGCTGTTCTGCGGAGCAAAAGCCTATATGGCAGATAAGATCGAAACCGTGCACGATGTGATCGCTGATCTGTTTGGCACAGAATCGGAGTGCATCCGGCTGTCATAAAGATAAACCTACGCTGTCAGGCACACTAAACAAAAAGCCCCTGCTTTCATTGCTTTTCGCAGTGAAAACAGGGACTTTTTGTTTTTCTACCGGTTATCGATCTTTTCCGGGTACATGTCATGCTCTGCAAGGCGTTTCCAGGCAATCTCCTCCCATCTGGTTCCGGCTTTTCCATAATTGCAGTAGGGATCAATGGAAATGCCGCCTCTCGGAGTAAATTTTCCCCAGACCTCAATGTATTTCGGATCCATAAGACGGATCAGATCCTTCATAATGATGTTCACGCAATCCTCATGAAAATCTCCGTGATTGCGGAAGCTGAAAAGATACAGCTTCAGAGATTTGCTCTCCACCATTTTTTCACCGGGTACGTAGGATATCGTGATCGTCGCGAAATCCGGCTGTCCGGTAATGGGACAAAGGCTTGTAAATTCCGGGCAGTTAAATTTTACAAAGTAATCGTTGTCCGGGTGCTTGTTCAAAAATGTTTCCAGTACTTCCGGAGCATAATTGTCCGGATATTTTACCTTCTGATTTCCGAGAAGGGTGATTCCTTCTTTTTCCAGGTTTTCTCTGCTCATATTTTTTTCCTTTCTATTGTCAGGCGGATATTTATGATCCGATCTATCTGTCAAGTGCCGGGTCCTTCACTCCATTGAGTCGGAATGCCTCTGCTCTGTCAATACAGGTTCCGCACACACCGCAGGGCTTTTCGCCGCCTTCGTAACAGCTCCAGGTCAGTTCATAAGGAACATTAAGCTCCAGTCCGGTTTTTACGACCTCTGCCTTTGTGCAGCTGACAAAAGGCGCCTCAACCTTCAGCTGGCCGCCGCTTCCCTGATAGATTGCCTCATTAATCGCATTGTGAAACGCACTGCTGCAGTCCGGATACGCATTTCCGGCAGCATCATCCGCATGCGCTCCGTAATAGATCACACTGCAGTTTTTTGACAGCGCAATGCTTGCTGCTGAGGAAAGAAATAATCCGTTCCGAAATGGCACATAGGTTGAAACCGGTGAGCCATCGGTTTCCTTCAGCTGCTCTGCATAGCTTTCGTGAGGGATTTCTCTGTCTGAATGCTTCAGAAGCGAACAGTCACTGTACCGGAAGATCGGCTCCAGATCCAGATAAAGATGCTCCACTCCGTAATATTCTGCTGTTTTTCTGGCAGCCTCGATTTCTTTTGTGTGCTTCTGTCCGTAAGCTACTGTTAATGCAATTACATTCTCTTTTCCATATTTGTTCACGGCAAGCCCCAGGCAGGTGGTGGAATCCACACCGCCGCTTGCAAGTACAAGTGCTTTCATGTCGTTCTCCTTTTCTGCGGTATTTCTGTTATATTGTGATATATTTTCCTGTTATACTCCCCGTTTCTGCGGTCCCAGATCACCTTATGAAGCTGGATCTGAAGCTTTACATCGTTGAGCTTTTTTTCCATAAGGAAATCCACGATCTCCACCGGCTGGATCCTGCCGAAAACAGGGCTGAGATAAACTACTGTTTTTCCGATCAGCCTGTACTTTTCCAGGATTTCCAGGGCTTTTTCCATATCTCTGCGGCTGCTGACCACGAATTTCAGCGTATCCTCACTGCCCAGAAGCTCCAGATTGGAAAGAAGCATCTCTTTTTCCATGCCGCTATCCGGTGTTTTATAATCCATGGTAAAGGACGGACGTTTTTTTAATATATGATAAGGCTTCAGATCCACACTTCCATTGGTCTCAATCTCTACCCGATGAGATGGATCCTCCAGGATTGCCTCGATCAGCTCCTCCATCCCTTCCCGCAAAAGTGGTTCCCCGCCTGTAAGTGTCACATTTTTTACACCTGCCTCGCGGATCCAGGAAAGAATCTCTTCTTTTGTCAACCTTTCACTCTCACACCCCGGCTCATTTGCCCAGCTGGTATCACAATAGCTGCACTGAAGATTGCAGCCCTTAAACCGGATAAAAGCGGCAAGCTCTCCTGCCCGTCTGCCCTCTCCGTTGATGCTGACAAATTTCTCTACAACCTGATAGGTACTCATAGCCATACCGCCTCCGTTTCTTCTTCCGTTTCCCGGTAAGCTGCACAGTTATTTGGTGTTTCGTAAACAACAGCTCTTTTTACAGGATAGCCCTTTTCTTCCATTTTCTTGAAAAAATACTCTGAAAAATTCTCTGCTGTAGGGCGAAAGGGAACCTTCACCAGATGAAAGCCTTCTTCATCCAGTGCTTCCAGCGTTTTCGGACGTAATGTATTTTCTTCATAGATCAGTGTGTGATCCATGGAATCTGCCAGCTCCTTCAGATCCTTTTTCAGATCTCCGAAGTCTACCAGCATCCCTCGCTCCTGGCCGTTTTTCTCCAGCTTTCGGCTTTCGATCTCAATCTCCACATGCCAGCGATGGCCATGGATATTGGAACATTTGCCGGTGTAACCGGACAGAAAATGTGCAGAATCAAAATCTGCTTCTGTTTTTAACTGATACATAATTTCTTCCTCCTTCTGAATCTGTCACACCACCCCGATATTCCATAAATAAAAAAAGGCAGACCCGCCACGAGTCTGCCTGATTCTCACATCTTCTTCAGCCCTGGTTTTATTTATAGACAGGATGGTACAAATGAACTGTCTTATATTTAATTTGTATGATATCCCGGCGATACTATCTCAAAAACTCAACTGTATCAGCTCCGGAACCACTGTAAATTTCCTGCGGAACTATCTTCTTCCGCAGCACTTCTTATATTTCTTACCGCTTCCGCACGGACACGGATCGTTGGGATAGATTTTTCTTGCAGATGCCGGCTGCATCGGCATTGCTGTCGGCACAAAGCTGTTCGGCATTGCAGTGTGCGGCTTGCCTGTGGCAAACGGCCATACTGCTCCTGAGATCTCATTCGGTGTGTAACCGCGGAATTCCAGCATTCTTGTGTTATTGTTTGCCTCCATGATCAGCTTTGTAAATTTCTCAAGCTGCTCATCGTTAAACTGGATCCCCTTCTGGTTCAGGTTTTCCATGATCGCTGACATTCTGCCATCCATGGAGCATTCTTTGTAAATAAAGAACAGTACCTGATCCTTCACTGCATCGGAAACCTTCATCTCATCCAGCAGGAATCTGCCCAGTCTCTGGTAAGAAGCAGATTTTGTCGGATAACCGTTTTCGGAATAATCCAGGATCTCATCTACTGACGGAATATAGAATTTCCGTCCGCCCTGACGTCTCTCGATATCCTTGTAGATGTTATTGACCAGTGCGGATTTCAGGATCAGCTGATCCTCCGCAAGCTCACAGATGCAGGCCTTCTCCGGAATGGTATGATACAGCTCGATGAAGCTGTCATATCCGATGTCAAAGCCTTTTCTCTGCTTAAACATCTCATATACGGTCTTTGCCGGTGCAGATACATACAGATAGCTTACCATAATAAGACAATCCTTCAGCCAGTTTACCTGGCTGCGAAGTGTCCGGAATTCCGGTGTATTGATCTGGTCGTAAACAGCTGCAACCTCTGCCGGAACTTCTGCGTAATCATCACTGTAGGAAACAAGGTAGCCCATATCGTTCAGCCACTCTAATGTATTCCACTCATCCTCTGCAACATGGAAGCATTTTCTCTGAATAGCCGCCTCAAAAGCCAGTACTTCCTGATCGTCTGCTACGAGGAAGCTTGCTTTCATAACCTCCGGTTTAAGAACCTCTGCGGCAACCTTTGCGGCGATCTCTTCCTGCTCCATTCCCCTGCAGTGAAGTCCAAGCTCACCTGCAATGCTGAGAAGGTCTTCTTTACGATAGGACATGAGGAAATCTTTTACTGTAGGATTTCTTCTGCTGCCTGTGGCTGCCTCATCTGCTTTTGCAGCTCTGGCTGCTGCCTCTACTGCTGCTACTGTTGCAGCAATGTCTTCCGATGCTTTGGCTGTTTCCGCCTCTGTCTCAACTGCTGCAGTGCATCCCAGCTCCGGTGCCTCTGTCCAGTACGGATCATCCTCACCCTTTACTTCTTTTATAATAGAAGGAGCTTCTGCTGTTCCCTCGTCTTTCTTCTCAATATCAACTCTGTATTCCGGAGCTTCCTTATCCGCGCCATACTGACGGAAGGTAAACCATTTCTCGGAATCCATAAGCTCTGCAGTCTCTGTCTCGCCTGCATTTAATAATGTGAAATTATTCTTTGCTTCTCCGTCACCATTCTCACGGATCTGTACTTTTTTCTGAAAAATTCAATCTCATATAGGCTGCCTGCCGGATACTGAACCAGTTTTTCAAGCATGGCTGCCATCTTTGCAAATGTAACGTCAGCCGCAACAGTACAGCGTCTCCATACCGGCGGTTTCGTTCCTTTTCTTGTGATTTTTAACTGATAAAACATTCCTGTGTTCCTCTCCTGTAAATATATGCCGATCAGAAGATACGAATAACTCCTGATCCGGCGTAAGCAACTTCCCCTATGTTATACAAAAACGGAGAAATTGTCAATATTTGAGAGGCTTCTACAACACAATATCATATTTCTCAACCTGGATCACCGCATTTCCGTCACTGTGAAACAGGATCTCATCTGCTTCTACCGGTGTTGGGATCACGGTAGTCGCAGTTTTGCTTCCATCATTGATAAAAAGCTCTATGGAGCTTCGATCCAGGATAAAACGCAGCTTCAGATTTTGTCTGTCATCTGTGATCTGGAGCTTTCTTGTACATACAACATCACGCTGCACCCCGCTCCAGGTTCTGTCGATCTCCAGTATCTGTCTTTTTCGATCATAGGTAAAGACCGTTGTATATTCTTCATTGCGTGCAAGCTCGATCCGGAACTCATTGTACACATCCAATGCTTCCTGATTTGGATTTCCGGAGTTCCTGCTTCCATCCATGATGCCATCTGCGTTCTGCAGTTCCACAGTCAGATCGATCATTCGGCACGGACGCCTTCAAGCTTAAGCTCTCACCCACTTTTACATTCTCATAACAGCAACGGTTTTTCCGATAATTCTCAATTTCCCGGACCGGCTTCTGCCAGATCTTTCCGTCACGATATTCCAGCTCTCTCGGAAGAGTCATCATTCCCTGCCATCTCTGCTTTTCCTTGATCACACAGCTATCCCAGGATTTCATCCAGGCGATCATCACTCTTCTTCCATCTGGAAGAAGGGTTGTCTGCGGCGCATAAAAATCAAGTCCGTAGTCCAGACTTACCGGTGCGTCTTTTTCAAATGTATGTTTTTCGCTGTCATAATCTCCCGTAAAATACAGGGAATTATGTCCATTATGAAACTCATACCCTTTTGCCCGCATATGCTGCGGAGAACAGATCAGCACATGTTTATCCCCGAGCGGAAAGAAATCGGGGCATTCCCACATAACGCCGATTTCTCCTGTGGAGTTCTCAGCAAGAATTGTTTCAAATTTCCATTCTTTCAGATCTTTACTGGAAAACAGAACTACCTGTCCCGGAATTTCTTCGCTGCGGCATCCTACGAGCATATGGTATGTTCCGTTATCTTCCCATACCTTCGGATCACGGAAATCAACTCTGCTGCATTTCTCCGGAAGCATATCCCCGGTGACTATCGGATTTTTCTCTACCTTTACATAATCTTTTCCGTCACCCCAGGCAAGGCACTGATTCTGCCGGACTTCTTCTTTTCCATCAGGCAGCTTTTCTGTTGTAACTCCTGTGTAGATCAAAGCCTGTTTTCCATCCGCTTCAATAGCACTTCCGGAAAAGCATCCCTCTCGATCATATTCCTGATCCGGTGCAAGCGCTGTAGGAAGCTGCTCCCATCTGATCATATCCTCCGTCACACTGTGGCCCCAGTGCATAGGGCCCCAGTCACGGCTGTAAGGATGATACTGGTAAAAAAGATGTACCTTTCCTTTAAAAACAGAAAATCCATTGGGATCATTGATCCAGCCAACCGGTGCAGATACATGAAAGGCCGGTTTCTCTTCCTGCGGGATATTTTTTGCTTCCTCTATTTCATAAAGACGTGCTTTTTCAAGTTTTTCACTCATACTCTGCTCTCTCTTTCTTTTTTATGTTTCTGACCGGTATCTTTTTCTGTTTTTATTTCTCTGTCTCACTAAGAGACTTCTGATACTGGTCAAAATATTTCTGTTTGATTGCCAGATAATCAGACAGTCCATACTGCTCCATCTTTTTCAGATAGGAATCCCATTCTTTATCGATGCCGCCATTCAGGATCCAGTCTGCTTTTTTCTGTTCCGCATACTTCTTGATATCCGTGTCGTACTGAGATACCTTATTGGTATCATCAATACTCATAAATACATTCGGATACACATATTTACTGTTCATATCCTTAAGATATGTTTCGTGCATATTGTCGAGACGCCATTTTGCATCTGCCGGCTCTGTTACATATACATCGTAATACTCGTTAAGTATTGCCAACGGTCCGTTTACAGACTGTGCTTCACGAACCTCTACCGGAGATGCATCTCCCAGATCCATATGTTTCAGCATCTGACCACCTTCTGCATTCTCGGACATCTCAAAGATATTAAATGAATCTTTTTCCCCGTAAGTACCCCAGTTATTCTGCGGAGACTGGATCGGTGCATACATCTGATCGATCCATGCTGCTGCCAGTGCCGTATTCCGACAGCTTGTAGTCAGAACGCAGCGTCCTCTGTCAAAGCCACTGGTTTCACTGTTATTCTGTCTTGTGATATTTACAAGACCATCCGGACCGGCCAGCGCCGGGAGCATTACATAATCTTCATTGTTATCAATATTTGCAATATCCCAGGTAAAACACAGACCATATCTGTGGTTCTTACCTTTTGCGACATAAGTTGACCATTCCTGGGTAAAAGCCTCCGGATCCACCAGCTTTTCTTCTACCAGCTGATGGAGCCACTGAATACCTTCTTTATAGCCTTCCTGTACAGTTGTATAAATAACGGTTCCATCATCTTTTACTGCAAAATGATCACCGGTGTCACCATATCCTTCTCCGAATCCGTTGATGAGAATTGCAGGATCCTGATCACCATTATTGATGATAAAGGACATCGGGATCACACCACCCTCAATGTTGAATTTCTTTTCCAGTTTATCTGCATTGTCGCGGAAAGCGATCAGAACCTGTTCCAGTTCCTCAGTTGTAGTTGGAACGTCCAGCTTCAGATAATCCAGCCATTTTTTATTAATGTAGGGAATATCTCCAATTGCCTGAATGGCTTCTTTCCCCGCACCAAGCTGCTCGATCCATGGGAAAGAATAAATATGTCCGTCCGGTGCTGTACACATTGTTCTGTATTCCGGGTATTTTTCAAATACAGCCTTAAGATTCGGCATGTATTTATCAATGAGATTTTCTACCGGAATAATGATTCCCTGTTTGGCATAACGAAGAAGATCATAATCACTCATCCCTGCGTTAAAAAGTCCATCCGGAAGATTTCCGAACTGTGCCAGCGCCAGATTTTTTTTGTCATCAAACTGATCCGACACAAAACAGGTCCAGTCAATGTGGACATTGGTCTGCTTTTCCAGTCTTTCAAAGATCGTTCTTTCATTAGGTTCCTGTGTAGATGTTGCAGGTGCACTGGTAATAAAAGACAGCTCTGCTTTTTCTTTCAGAGGAAAGGACACATCTTCCACCGGGGTATCCGGATCTGTTTCTGCTTTCATGTGTTCTTTTCCATTTCCACATCCGGCACTGCATACCATTATAATTGCAGAAAGCCCGATTGCCAATAATGCCTTCATTCTTTTTTTCATCATTATCAACCTCCTGTCATCAGCCTTTTACAGAACCAACCATAATGCCCTGGTCAAAATATTTCTGGAAGATGGATACATGATCAGAAGCGGTAAACTTGATACAATGATCGTAGCATATTTCAGAAGTTCCGCTACCTTTGCCATCTGTGCAGTACTCTGGATATCTGCGATCATTCCGGGCTGCGGTGTATTCTGTACAAGGATGGAACGAAGTACCAGCTGCAATGGCTGCAGTTTCGCATCATTCAAATAAATCATAGCGTCAAAATAACTGTTCCACATTCCTACAAAGGACCACAGTGCAAGCACTGCGATGATCGGTTTGCATACCGGCATCATAATCTTGAAAAAATGCTCGATTTCCGTGGCACCGTCAATGGCAGATGCCTCTCTGAGTTCCTTGGGGATAGACTGATAATAGGTTCTGGCAAGGATCATGTTCCAGACATTAAACGCGCCCGGAAGCAGGATTGCCCAGATTGTATTTACCAGATGCAGCTGATTGATCAGGATAAAAGTCGGGATCATTCCTCCACCGAAAAACATGGTAATGAGAAAAATAACATTGAAGAAATTTCTTCCCACAATTCTTTCTTGGACATTGGATATGCTGCCAGCAGAGTTACCAAAACTGAAATAATGGTAAACACCAGGGAATAAAAAAATGAGTTTGCAAAGCCTCTCCAGATCATATTATTTTCAAGAACTCTGCGGTACGCATCGATCGTCCACTTCCGCACATCAAAGCTGATCCCCTGGCTGTTCAGCACATTCGGATCCATAAAGGATGCGATCACAACATATAAAAGCGGAACCAGAATGGAAAGTACAAATGCACCCAGAAGTACGTATCCGATTCCTAAAATGCTTTGTCAGATGCCGAATATTTCTTTTTCTTTGCTTTTGCCATAACAGCACCTCCTATAATCCCTCTCCGTCATTCAGTTTCTTGACTACCCAGTTTACAAAGATCAAAAGAATTACATTGATCACTGAATTAAACAGCCCCACTGCTGTAGAATATCCATAGTCTCCATTCAGAAGACCGATTCTGTATACATAAGTAGAAAGAATCTCAGATGCAGGAAGGTTCATATCTGTCTGCAGTGCATATGCTTTTTCAAAACCAATGCTCATAATATTTCCGGCCTGAAGGATAAACTGGATCACAATGATGTTTTTAATAGCCGGAAGCTGTACATACCAGATCTGCTGCAGGATATTTGCACCATCCACCACTGCTGCCTCTTCCAGATCCTTACTTGCATTGGCAAGTGCTGCAGTATACATAATGGATGCCCATCCGGCTGTCTGCCAGATTCCGCTGGCTATGTAAATGGTACGAAATGCTGCCGGCATGGTCATCCAGTTGGCATCCGAACCGATTAGTTTATTCAGCGGACCTACAGGTGAAAGAAACATACGAACCATACCGCAGAGTACGATAACGGAAATAAAATTCGGCGCATAGATCAGAAGCTGAATTTTTTTCCTGATCCCGGCTCTCCGGATCTGATTCAGAAGAAGTGCCAGGATGATCGGAATCGGAAATCCCCACAGTAGTCCGTAAATACTCAGTTTCAGAGTGTTCACAAGATAATTCATAAAATCCGGTGATGCCAGAAATCTCCGGAAGTATTCCAGTCCTACCCATTTGCTTCCAAATACACCATCAATGACATTGTAGTCCTCAAAAGCGATCAGTACGCCACCCATGGGCACGTATTTGAAGATGATCGTCAGAAGAAGTGCAGGCAGCAGAAAAAACACATACAGCTGCCAGTTCTTTTTCACATACTGAAGCTTTTCTGCAGCAGTTCTTTTTCCTGCCGGAACAGCTTTCGCAGAACCTTTTTTCATTCTCTTTTCCTCCCTTTTTTGTTCTTTCGTTCTTGTTTAGTAACCGGTTACTTTATAATTTGATACTACTATATGACATAGCTTCTGTCAACCTTTTTTGTTAATTTATTCAAGAAAAGTTACCGGTAACTTAACTGGTTATTTTTTTATTGCTATTTAACGTCTGTATTGTTATACTTATTATATCAATCCAATCATCCTGTACGGTCTGCAGCTTTCTCTTATATGATCACATCTGCATTCCGTATCATAACTTTCTGCTGTTAAAAGGAGAATATTTTTTTATGGCTAAAAAACAGGTAACATTTGCCGATATTGCAGAATACACTGGTTTTTCCAAGACCACGATCTCCAGATATTTCAATCATCCGGATTCTCTGACCCTGGAAAATCAGGAAAAGATCGCAAAAGCCTTGATGAGCTCGGCTACAGAAAAAACAAGCTTGCCAGGTTCTTGCCAATGGAAAAAGCGAATTTGTAGGGATCATTGTCCCGAACCTTTATCTTCATTATTATTCCGAAATGCTGACACAGCTTCTTCGAAGTTACTCCGATTATCATTACAAATTTCTGGTTTTTGTCAGTGATGGCGGCCCGGAGAAAGAAATGCAGTATCTGGACGAGCTGATGGCTTATAAGATTGAAGGACTTATTGTTCTCAGCCATACTCTTTCCTCTGAAAAACTGGCTTCCTATAATATTCCTGTGATCGCCATTGAACGTGAAGCAGAACATATATGCAGCGTTACAACAGACAATTACATGGGCGGCATGCAGGCTACTTCTCTGCTGATACGCAATCAGTGTGATGTACTGATCCACATCAATGTCCATGTACCTGAGAATATTCCGGCTTATGACCGTATCCGTGCCTTTGAGGAAACATGCCGGGAATATCATGTTCCTTATGAACTGAACCTTAATGTTTCCGGTGATTCCTATCAGGAGCTCTTTGAACAGATGCGTGTGATCTTTCAGGATATTGACAGTAAATATTCCGGTCAGAAAAAAGGCATATTTTTATCCAATGATACTTACGCAAATATATTTCTCAATCTGATCTTCCAGAAATACAACTGTCTGCCGGATGAATATCAGATCATCGGATTCGATAATTCACCCATTGCTACGGAGTCCATCATTCCGATCACTACTATTGGACAGCAGATTGATGTGATCGCACAGACTACCATGGAACTGCTTGTGGAACAGATGAACGAAATGAAGAAAAGAAAACCGGCACCGCTTCAAAAACCGATCCACAAAAAGATCACTCCGGTTCTGATACGACGACAGACAACCGGAGACTGAAAATACTTACAACATTTTTCCATATTCCATAACAACCCGTATATTCATGTACCGGAAACTTCATGCTATAATTCTGTGGAAAAATGTCAGATAACCATTACCGCCGGGAAATATTTTACAGGTTTCCCGGCATCTATAAATATCTATTCAGGGAGGAAATCATGAAAAAAGATCAGGAAATTTTTCAGGAACGTTTAAACCATCATCACGACGAGCTTCGATGGCTGTACACAGAGCTTTATCACAATGACGATATGTTTGCAGAGCTCTGCGACCAGATGTACCAGTATTTTACAGCACGCCGCCGCGCGCTCAAAAACCGCGACCTGGAAAGAGAAAAAAATCCGGACTGGTTCCGCCAGAAGGATATGCTTGGCATGATGCTCTATATTGACAATTTTGCCGGCAACATCAAGGGAGTTTCTGCCAAGCTTCCATATCTTAAGGAATGCAACGTGAACTGCCTGCATCTGATGCCGTTTCTGGACACTCCGAAGGGCCGTTCCGACGGTGGTTACGCAGTAGCCGACTTCCGCAAAGTCCGCCCGGACCTTGGTTCCATGAAGGACCTGGCTGCCCTTGCAGATAAATGCCACAAAAACGGAATGAACCTGTGTATGGATTTTGTTATGAACCACACCTCCGAGGATCATGAGTGGGCCAAAAAAGCACGCCAGGGTGACGGCGAATATATGAGCCGTTACTTCTTCTACAACAACCGTGAGATCCCGGACGAGTACGAAAAGACCGTACCACAGGTATTCCCAACCACTGCTCCGGGGAACTTTACCTGGCTTCCGGATATCGGTCACTATGTCATGACTACCTTTTATCCGTACCAGTGGGATCTGAACTACGGCAATCCCCGTGTTTTCAATGAGATGATGTACAACTTCCTCTTCCTTGCAAACCAGGGAATGGACGTGATCCGTATCGATGCGGTTCCGTATATCTGGAAGGAACTGGGAACTCCTTGCCGTAACCTGAAGCAGGTGCATACGATCGTTCGTATGATGCGTATGATCGCCGAGATCGTCTGCCCAAGTGTCGTACTTCTGGGTGAGGTCGTTATGGAGCCGGAGAAGGTTGTTCCCTATTTCGGAACCGTAGAGAAGCCGGAATGCCATATGCTTTACAATGTAACAACCATGGCTACAACCTGGAACAGCATTGCCACTCGTGATATCCGCCTTCTGAAAAAACAGATGGATATTGTAAACAGCCTTCCGAAGCAGTACACCTTCCTGAATTATCTCCGCTGCCATGACGATATCGGCTGGGGACTTGATTTCGCCACCCTGAAAGACTGGGGCATGGATGAGCCATCCCATAAGCGTTACCTGAATGATTTCTTTACAGGAAAGCATCCGGGAAGCGACAGCCGCGGAGAGCTCTATAATGATGACCCGGTAACTCAGGATGCCCGCTTCTGCGGAACTACTGCTTCCATGTGCGGGATCGAGGCTGCTCTTTTTGAAAAAGATGACGAGAAGCTGAAAAGGGGTATCCGCGAGGATCTGATGCTTCACGCATATATGCTTACCCAGTCCGGGATCCCGATGCTTTACAGCTCCGATGAAATCGGACGTCTCAATGATTATTCCTATAAAGAGGATCCGGATAAGGCTGCAGATTCCCGCTATATCCACCGTGGTGCTTTCCAGTGGGAGCTTGCCGGAAAAAGAAACTCCAAATCCTCCGTTGAGGGACAGATCTTCCAGACTCTTAGCCGCATGGAGCAGATCCGCAGCCAGGAATCTGTATTTGATAAGGACTGTGATGTATATACATACGATGTTCATGATGACAGTATTCTCTGCATCCTCCGCCAGAAAGGAAACGAACGTTTCATCGGAATCTTCAATTTCAGTGACAGCGAAAAAACTGCCTGGATGCAGGAGGAGGGAACCTTCCGTGATCTGATCACTGACCAGACACTGGAGCTTAAGGACGTGGAGCTTCCGGCTTATGGATTTATGTGGTGTAAGAGGATGTAACTATTACTTGGTAAATAAAAAGACGTGGCCTTACGGATCCACGTCTTTTTATTATGTTATATCTTTATTTTTTATAAGCTGTTCTGACATTCAGAAATTACTTGCAGAGCTCCTCTGCCATTGCATCGATCTCTGCCACATTCTCATCGCCGAGAGAAGACATGATCTTTACATTGTTCTCAAGCCATGTGATATTTTTGCTCTTCTCGAACATTCCTTTCATGACTTTAGCTGCAGTCGGTGCCCAGCTTCCGTTCTCAATGAGGCCGATGGTGCGGTTCTGGTAATTACGCTCTGTCAGGTTCTCGATGAATGTACGCATAAACGGGAATGCTTCTCCGTTGTATGTAATGCTGGCCAGTACCAGCTTGCCGTAGCGGAAAGCATCCTCCACTGCCTCTGCCATGTCTTCTCTTGCAAGATCGCAGACAACAACCTTCGGGCAGCCCTTTTCCTCCAGCTTCTGTGCAAGAAGCTCTGCTGCTTTCTTTGTATGTCCGTATACAGATGTGTAGGCGATCATTACTCCTTCACTCTCTACTTTATAAGAAGACCAGATATCATATTTCTCCAGATAATGTCCAAGATTTTCGGTAAGGATCGGTCCGTGAAGCGGGCAGATGGTCTGGATATCAAGAGTTGCTGCTGCCTTGAGAAGCTTCTGTACCTGCGGACCGTATTTTCCGACGATTCCGATATAGTAGCGACGTGCTTCGCAGTCCCAGTCCTCTTCTACATCAAGAGCTCCGAATTTGCCAAAGCCGTCTGCGGAAAACAGAACTTTGTCTGTGCTGTCATATGTAACCATAACCTCCGGCCAGTGAACCATCGGTGCAAATACGAAAGTAAGGACGTGTTTTCCAAGTGTCAGGGTGTCACCGTTGGCTACAATATGTTTCTTTCCTTCCAGATCCATTCCACGGAAGAAATTCTCCATCATGGTAAAGGTCTTTGTGTTGGCAACAACAGTTGTATCCGGGTATGCTTTCATGAAATTCTCAATATTTGCTGCATGGTCCGGCTCCATATGCTGGACTACAAGATAATCCGGTTTCGCACCATCCAGAACCTCTGCAACTTTTCCCAGCCACTCTTCTGTGAAGCCGGCATCTACAGTGTCCATAACTGCGATCTTCTCATCTTTGATCACATAGGAGTTGTAGGACATTCCGTTTGGCACTACATACTGTCCCTCAAACAGGTCTACCTGATGATCGTTTACTCCTACATAATAAATATCATTTCCGATTTTCATTGTATTGAGTTCCTCCTTGGTCTGCTGTATTTTATATTTCCAATATTTCTGAAAATACTTTCTTATTGCTCTCATTTATTATATCATTGTTCGTACTGAAATCAATGTAGAATCTATAAATAAAAACAAACCTCTGCGCCTGGTAAAAGAACTATTTTCCCCTCTTTACAAACCTATTCCAACATAGTATTGTATACCTTGGATGAAGGAATTTTTTATAATTTTTATGAGGTAAACTATGTGTGAAAATGAAAAAAAGAAAACGTCTTCCATTGAGATGACCTCCGGCTCTCTCTGGAAAAATATCCTCCTCTTTAGCCTTCCCCTGATGGGGTCCCAGGTGTTGGAGGTTCTTTTTAATTTAAGTGATGTTGCGGTTGTAGGGCGATTTGCAGATTACATGGCACTTGGAGCTGTGGGTTCCACAACTCTGCTGGTCACTTTATTTACCGGAATCCTGATCGGCATGGGCGCCGGAGTCAATGTTCGTGTAGCACACGAGCTGGGTGCCGAAAACAGAAAAGGTACCGAAGAAACGATTCATACATCTCTTCTTCTCTGTGCCATCGCAGGACTTCTGGTCTGTGTCGTCTGTCTTCTGTTTTCCGGACAGATGCTGTCCATGATGAATACGAAACCGGAGCTGATGGACCAGGCTGTTTTATATATGAAGATTTATGCTCTGGGTATGCCGGCCATGGCTGTATACAATTTCGGTAACGGCGTATTAAGTGCCCGCGGCGATACGAAGCGACCGCTGATCTATCTTTCCATTGCCGGAGTGATCAACGTTCTTCTGAACCTGTTTTTCGTTATCGTCTGTCATATGGCCGCCGCAGGTGTGGCAACTGCCAGCGCGATCGCACTGTATATCTCCGCAGCGCTGGTAATGATCCACCTCCTTCGGAGAAAAGACGAATGCAGGGTATCCCTGCGTAAGCTCCGTCTTCACCCGAAGGCCTGTAAAGCAGTACTGCTTCTTGGTATTCCCACAGGTCTGCAGAATGGAATTTTTGCCATTGCAAATCTGTTCGTACAGGCCGGTGTCAACTCCTTCGATGCAGTCACGGTTTCCGGAAATGCCGCTGCCGCAAATGCAGACTCTCTGATCTACAACGTCATGTTTGCTTTCTATACTGCATGCGCAAGCTTCATCGGTCAGAACTGGGGTGCCGGAAATAAAAAACGTATGCTGAAAACTTATGGGATCAGCCTTACCTATGCCTTCATCGCAGGCGCGATCCTTGGTGGACTGCTTCTTGTTTTCGGTCCGCAGTTTCTGTCACTGTTTGCCACAGAACCGGCAGTCATCGATGCCGGCATGGAGAGGATCCGGATCATGGGCTTCAGCTATGCCTTCAGCTGTTTTATGGATTGCAGTATCGCCGCTTCCCGTGGCATCGGAAAAAGTATCCCACCGACCATCATCATCATTCTGGGATCCTGTGTATTCCGTGTCATCTGGTTCTATACGGTGTTTGCACACTTCCAGACCATTTCCTCACTTTATCTCCTGTATATTTTCTCATGGGGAATTACAGGCTTTGCGGAGGTTCTGTTCTTTGCTGTAAGCTTCCGGAAAATTCGGACCTGATACTTCAAATATATAGCGCAGACGAAGCATTGATCTGGCGCTTTTTATATCTTTCTCGCGTTTTATGTACATTTGTCTTTACAAGGCGGACATAATTGTATATAATTATCCTGTTGTGCTTTTACGCGATGCAGTAATACCGGCTTAGAACGATCCGCCCTTTACACTGGATCGTTGCTTTGCGGCTCAGCATTTTTTTAGCACACTCACACAATAGGAAAGAGGAAACTAGTTATGAAAAACCTGATTCAAAAATGGAACAGCATCAACCTGATCAAGCGTATCATCTGTGGTCTGATCGTTGGTATCATTCTCGGACTTGCGATCCCTCAGGCATCTGTGATCTCCATTCTCGGTGATCTGTTCGTCGGTGCTCTTCGTGGAATTGCTCCGCTTCTGGTGTTCTTCCTGGTAATGAGCTCTCTGTGCCACATGGGAAAAGGCCAGAAAACAAACATGAAATTCGTTGTTGTACTTTATCTTCTGGGAAATATACTCTCAGCACTGGCAGCTGTGATCTCCAGCCGCCTGTTCCCGATCATGCTGACTTTTTCCGAAAGTACAAATACTTCCGACGTCACTCCGCCAAGCGGTGTTGCAGAGGTCCTCAAAAACCTTCTGATGAACATTGTTTCCAACCCGGTTGACGCACTTGTCAACGCCAACTATATCGGTATCCTTGCATGGGCCATCATCTTCGGTATCGCACTGAAGGCCGCAAGTGAAACTACCAAGACTGTCATCGAAAACATTTCCGATGCAACCTCCACAGCCGTAAGATGGATCATCAGCCTTGCTCCATTTGGTATCATGGGCTGATCTTCACAACCATCTCCGAGCAGGGGCTTGGCGTACTGTTAAGCTATGGCCGTCTGATCTGTATACTGGTGGGAACCATGCTCTTTGTTGCACTGGTGATCAACCCGATCATTACTTTCATCTGCACACGCCAGAATCCGTATCCGCTGGTTCTGCGCTGCCTGAAGGACAGTGGTATCACAGCCTTCTTTACAAGAAGCTCTGCCGCCAACATTCCGGTAAACATGGAGCTGTGCAAGGATCTCGGACTTGATGAGGATACCTACTCCATCTCCATCCCTCTTGGTGCAACCATCAACATGGGTGGTGCAGCGATCACCATTTCCATCATGGCTCTGGCAGCTGCACATACACTCGGTATCAGCGTAGACTTCCCGACCGCTCTGATCCTCTGCATCCTGGCTGCTGCAAGTGCGGCTGGTGCTTCCGGAGTTGCCGGCGGTTCTCTTCTTCTGATCCCGATGGCCTGCAGCCTTTTCGGAATCCCCAATGATGTTGCCATGCAGGTAGTTGGTGTCGGTTTCATCGTAGGCGTGATCCAGGATTCCTGTGAGACAGCACTGAACTCTTCCACAGACGTACTTTACACAGCATGCGCCTGCAGGATCAGAAAGAATAAATGATCACACTTATAAACCGTCAGGCGGATATTCGTAATTGAAACAGGGGACTCCCTTGATTCGGTTAAAAGGAGCAGATCTTCCGTATTTGGAAAATCTGCTCCTTTTTTGGCTTAGAGCGTGTTTGAAAAAGGCTTTCTGCAAGATGTGCGTCACAATTTGTGGGAGATTTTGTCCGGATGAGGGCGCGTAGCGGGCTACGGCAACTGAATTCGGGTAAAATATACCGCAAAGTGGGGCGTGCAGATTACGGGAATGATTTTTCAAACACGCTCTAACCTTCAGTTCCTGCAATATCTGCCCCATATAAAATTATCCGTAATCGGTAAATAAAACATCCTCTACATTCGAAAAAGCTTCCAGTTCTCTCCCATCTGCACAGCCAGATATACGATCTCAAAGATCACAGCTACAGATCCAAGCTTAAAAAGCAGGGAATCCACAAAGCCTCCTGCCTTACAGAAATCCAGCGCAATGCCTCCCGGCAGCGGATACAGGATCCGTACCCGTTTCCGGTTAAAGCAGTCCAGCACCAGATGTGATGCGAATCCAACCACAAAATAAAGGACCAGCTTCACGGACACCATGGATATGGCTGCACTTAAAATGGCCATAGCCATGATCGAATGCATAAATGACCGGTGCGGCTGATTTTTTCCAAAGGCGCAGACTGCAATAAAAATAATAACTCCCATGGCAACCGGCGCCATAGACTGGTTATTGCGGATCTTTTCCCAGATAGAAAAATCATAAAAATAATTCAATGCGATCTCTGCTGCCACAAGCAGTACCGCGATCAGCGTGATCCGGTTCGCATCCTTATGGGATTTGGAGGTTCCTACATCAATATCGCTGATCAATGCTCCAAGCATTCCTGTTCCTGCCGCAAGTACCAGACCGGAAACCGTAGAGGGCTGTGTAACTGCCAGCACTGTTCCGAGTCCGACTGCCGCGTGTGTTTTTCCTGTCATAATTCTCCCCTTATTGTAAAAAATCTTCCGTTATTCAGGATTATCCACTGCTACAGATCAGACACTCTCTTCTGATCTTCTGCATATATAAATGTATCACTTTATCATTTACCGCAGATCTAAAAATACAATAAGGCAGCTGTCAGCCTTACCTTTTACTGACAGCTGCCTCCACGAAACAGCATTATATCACATAAAAAATCACGATTCTATCTAAAATCTTTCTACTTTCTTTCACGTCCCGTTTAAATGGAATATGTCTCTTGGATCTCTCTTTTAATCAGACCAGTTCATACGTCCGTAGCGAAGTGCAATACTATGGATCTCTTTCTGAAGCTTCACAGTCAGCTCCCTTTTGCGGATCCTCCACTTCCAGTTCTTTCCTACTGTGGAAGGCTGGTTCATTCTGCAGCTGTTATCCAGTCCCATATAATCCTGCATAGGAATCACACAGAGCTTTGCACTGCTTCTCATAACCAGGCTGATAAAGCATTTATGCAGCTCTTTATCCGGTGTATAGTTATCACAGAGATAATCCCTAGCAAGCTTACGCTCTTTTGCCATAATGCTCTTCCACCATCCGGCGATGGTCTCATTATCATGGGTTCCTGTGTATGCCACACTGTTCTCCGGATAGTTGTGCGGAAGATAATCGTTGGCACAGCCGGAATCTCTGGAATCAAACGCAAACTCCAGGACCTTCATTCCCGGGAATCCACTGTCATGGACAAGCTGACGCACAGAATCTGTCACATAGCCAAGATCCTCCGCAATGACCTGCTTCCAGCCAAGGGCCTGCTCCACTTTGCGGAACAGATCGATCCCGGGACCTTTTTCCCAGTGACCGCCAATGGCATTTTCTGCACCGTATGGAATGGAAAAATACTCGTCAAAGCCACGGAAATGGTCGATCCTTACCACATCATAAAGGCGGAATACGTAGCTCAGTCTGGAGATCCACCACTGATATCCTGTATTTCTGTGGTAATCCCAGCGGTACAGTGGATTTCCCCAAAGCTGTCCTGTTGCGGAAAAACCGTCCGGCGGGCATCCGGCTACAGCCACCGGCACATTCTCCTCATCCAGCTGGAAAAGCTCCGGATGAGCCCAGGTATCTGCACTGTCCATAGCTACATAGATCGGGATATCTCCGATGATTTGAATGCCTTTTTCGTTGGCATATTTTTTCAGTTTCATCCACTGCTCATAGAATTTGAACTGCATATACTGCTGGAATTCAATATCAAAATATAATTCTCTGCGATAGTAGTCCATGGCATTTGCCCAGCGAAGGCGGATATCCTCTGCCCATTTTGTCCACTCAACACCGCCGAACTGATCCTTTACTGCCATAAAAAGTGCATAGTCGGAAAGCCACCAGCTGTTTTCTGTAACAAATTTCTGATAATCCGGATTCTCGCTGGTGTTGCTGTTTTCGTAAGCTTTGCGGAGAAGCTTATAACGGCCTTTGTAGATTTTTTCATAGTCTACGCTGTCTGCTCTTCTTCCCCAGCTGACCTTATCACAGTCCTCCTTTGTAAGGACGCCTTCCTCCACCAGTGCCTTCAGGCTGATAAAATACGGATTTCCCGCAAAAGTGGAGAAGGACTGGTACGGAGAATCTCCGTAACTGGTAGGTCCCAGCGGGAGGATCTGCCAGTAGCTCTGTCCCGCTTCCTTCAGCCAGTCCACAAAATCATAGGCACTCTTTGAAAAACATCCGATGCCGTACTCTGACGGCAGGCTTGTGATCGGCATCAGAATGCCGGCTGCTCTTTTATCCATATCTTTTCTCTCCTTATGTTGAGCCCTGCATCTCAGAGCATCTTATCTATTATCCTCTCACGGATGCATATTCATATAATCTACGCAACCGTTTGCGTAAATTATACGTCCATTTTGCATGAAGTGCAATGCGTTTTTGTCTTTTCTACCTTTCTTACAATTTTTACATCCTGATTTTGTGCAGTTTTTCATTATGTCAAACAGAATCTGTCTGCATCTCACTACCTGATTTTCTGTGCATCTGTTTTTACGCAATTTCATGCAATTTTCCGTGCAATATGTTTGACAGTATCCTTGTTATGAACTACAATATCTCTATCAGACTGAGATAAAAAAGCCGGATCAGAGGCATACTTCCGCTTTGATCCGGCATATCCGTGAGGAGGCAAATTTATGGCAGTAACCATCAAAGATGTGGCAGCTCTGGCCGGGGTGTCCCCGTCCACCGTTTCCAGAACCTGCAAAAATAATCCATCTATCAGTGAAGAAACCAAGGAACGTGTACGCAGAGCCATGGCGGAGCTTGGCTATGAGCCGAATTTCCAGGCCAGCAACCTGGCAGCACAGATTTCCCGCTCCATCGGTATCATCCTGCCTCCGTCCCCAAAGGAGACATACGAGAATTCCTTTTACCTTGAGACGATCCGGGGGATCAGCACTACTGTAACGCACATCAGTATATCAGCACCATTGTTACCGGTCAGAATGAAGAAGAGATCCTTAACGCAGTACGTTCCATGTCCAGAAGCGGTAAGGTTAACGGATTTATTGTTCTTTATTCCCGTGTGAATGATCCTGTTATTGATTTTCTTTTCAGTGAAGGACTTCTCTATATCCTGATCGGAAAACCGGCACAATACACCAATCATACGATCTATATCGATAATGACAACCTTCTGGCCGGACAGGAGGCAACGGAGTATCTTTATGCTCTGGGACACCGGAAGATCGCTTATCTGGGTGTAGATAATTCCCTGGTCTTTTCCGCAGACCGCAAAACCGGCTACATGACTGCGCTGATCAGCCACGGATTAACCGTACAGCCTGAATACTGTATAGAGGTTCCTGCCGCTTCCCAAAATGAGTTTCAGGAGCTTCGAAAGCTGCTTTTAAGTGAGGAGCGCCCTACAGCTGTGCTTGTCAGTGATGATATTCTGGCACTTTCCCTGGAAAGGATCTGTATGGAAGCAAATATCTCCATACCGGAGGATCTGTCCATTCTTTCCTTTAACAACTCACTTTTTGCCAGACTGACTTCGCCTCAGCTGACCTCCATTGATATTAACTCCGGGCAGCTTGGAATGGAAGCAGCCACGCAGATGATCAGTCATATCGAAAATCCGAGCCTTCCGGCCACAAAGATCATTGTACCTCACCAGCTGATCGAAAGGGACAGCTGCCGGAGGATCTGATCTGCTTTCAAACAAAAAACAGGTATCTTCTCTGCTGACTGTGTATTGACCACCACTTATCGATCTGACATTGGTGGTCGATCTACCGCCCGGCAAAAAGATACCTGTTTTTCATTTTTTATAATGCTTTCTCATAACACCAGTACATATGTCCCCAGAGTTCACACTCTCCCACGTTCTCAAAATTCAGCTTATCATAAGAACGGAGTGCTTTTACATTGTCCTTCGCAACAAGAAGATGTACAGCTTTATAGCCCCGCTTCTTCAGTTCTTCCATCACACCCTTAAGAAGTTTCCCGGCAATCCCCTGATTCTGGAATTCCTGACATACTCCCACCCGGGAGACCTCCGCTGACGGCACCATGGTTTCTGACCAGCATGTGAGACATTCCACATTTGGATCATCATCAATGGAGATCACACCTGCGATATTTCCCGCATCGTCCCGCATACAGAACAGCGCATCTCTGGAAAGATCAAATTCCACTTCTTTTTCTGAAGGATACTCCTCTGTCCACACACAATAGGGCGTCCCCAGCAATGAACGGTACAGCTTCAGAACTGTATCTGCTTCTTCTCTTTTTACACGCTCGAAATTCATTTTATATCCTTTCTCCTGAAAATACATTCTTTTTCCGCCCGGATCTCGCCAGTATCAGGATCACAGCAAATGTAATGATCTCTGAACTCAGAAAGGAACTCCACACGCCATTGATCCCAAATAATCCGGACAAGATCACCGCACTTGCAGCAATAGCGATCACACCACGCATAAGCGATCCCACGATCGCCGGAACTGCACGATCCACCGCCGAAAAATACGCCACTAGCATAATATTGATCCCCGCAACCAGGAATCCCAGGAAGTAGATCCGCAGGCCCACATGTGCATAATCCAGAAGCTGCTGGTTATTTTCACTGTTAAAAACAGCGACCAGATTGTCTGTAAAGCCCCACACCACCAGGATCGTCACCGCTTCCAGCACTGCACAGGATACCAGACTCCAGCGAAGCAGGCTTTTTACATGGTCACGCTGTCCTTCTCCGTAGCTTTTGCTGATAAGCGGCTGTGCACCCTGCGCCAGTCCGTTAAAAATAGACATTGCCACAAGGGAAAGATTAGCCACTACTCCGTAGGCTGCCACGCTTACATTTCCTGCGATCCCAAGAAGAAGCATGTTAAAAATGATCGTAATGATCGCTGAGGAAAGCTCTCCGACAAAGGCCGAAATCCCAAGCTGACAGCATGAGATCAGATGGCGGATGGAAGGCCGTACCCACCGGAAACCTACATGATTCTTTTTTCCAAGATAATGGGTTGTGCAGATCGCCATTGTAATGGCAGGACTGATGGCTGTTGCCAGCGCTGCTCCGGCAAGCCCCAGTTTCATTGGAAACATAAAAATATAGTCGAACACAATATTGAAAAGACTTGCGGAAATCGCCCCTGCCATGGCAGTGGAGGTTCCCTGGTCATTTCTTGCAAAAGCAGTAAACGTATAATTGACCATAAACAGCGGCGTAGTGATCAGCATGATGCGGAGATAGCTTTTTCCAAGGGCAGTCAGACCTGCATCTGCACCAAGAAGGTGAAGAAATTTCTCCGGTGCAACAATACCTGTGATAATAAATGGCACACTGCACAGAACGCTCCAGAAAACAGACTGCAGAAAATAGTGATCCGTATTCTCACCCTTAGCTCTGTTGATCCCGAATCGGGTAGCAGAACCGATACCGATCATTGCCCCGATAGCATATACCAATCCATACACCGGAAGGATCAGATTCAGAACTGCCAGGCCATCTGCACCTGAATGAACTGATATAAAAAATGTATCCGCCAGAATATAAACCGATATTCCGATCATACCTGCAATGCTTTGAAAAATATATTTAAAAAACTGCCTCAGCATATATGCACCATGTCCTTTCCTGATTCTGGTTTTCATCCCATTTATCATTTATTCTAACTCAAAAAAGCTTCTCTTTTTGTTACTGATAATAACATCTTTCGCTACACCCCGCCGGAAACACTATCCGTTTTAATGTATACTGAAATTCTCTCTCATTTTCTGCAGCGTCCAGAATTTCCAACGCTTTTCGCAAATTCCGGATATCTTTTTCCATGTGATCCACATAGTTTCCCCGGCCAACCAGCTTCAGATGCGTGATCCCTGCCTGCTTCAGCTGATACAGTGCACACAGTCCACAGCCTGTCTCACCACAAAGATATCCGGATTCATCATATGCTTTCAGATCCGGTTCCTGATCCCACGCCTGCTCCTGAAGAGCCATTATTTTTTCCGGAACAGCATCACCATTCCGTACAGTTCCAAGCCAATAGGACACCCTGCAAAGATATCCCATCTCATCACAGTGAAGAGAATTACAGAATGCTCCCGTAAACTGGCACATTTCATTCAGCACAAAGGCCTCGAACTGCATTCCCGCCTCCGGTCGGATCCCAGCCTGTTTTTCCACTTCTCTCTGAGATGCAATAACAGACTGCATATCCCGGAACGTGTTTTTCCGATGAAAGATCAATCTCTTCAGAGGAAAGCGCCGGAACATCTTCAGCATTTCACTGTTCACTTCCCCCGTCTCTCCGCTGAGATGGATCTCACAGGAAATCCCCCTGTTTTTCAGATAAACAAGAAGTGCCGGATCTGCAATGATATAGCTTCGAAATCCAATTCCCATGCACTTTTCTATGATATCTCCGATCTCCGGATACTGTTCCGGAAGATAATACAGGGAATTGAAGGTGAGATGCACCGGCTTTTTATATTTTTTTACCATCCGGGAAAGAATTTCCAGCTCACTGTATGCTCCAAGCTGAACATTACAGCAGAGAACCTCCCTGCGATTTAACGGCATTACTGTGCCGTATTTTTCCGCCCAGGAAAAGGGTACATAGCCACAGAAAAATTCATCTGCTCCTGCCTGCACAAAACGTTCATATTCATCTATGGAGCCTAACCCGGCTGTTATTTTCATACTGTTCTCCATGTCCTGTTCCTTTTTTCCGCAATGTATTCTTGTCAAACGGATATTCGCGATCCACCTTCGAAGCCTGCTCATCACCTGTCATATATTAACAACAATGCGATCCGGCTTTGTGCCTTTTATATTTTTCCACATTTCCGTTGACTCCGGAAGTGTTTTATCCACACCAAACAGGGAGTTATACCGCCCTGCCATGTGTAAATGTTCCGGATAAAGCAGTGCGTATTTTTCACAAAATTTCGGACAGTGCTCCGCAAGCTGCTGTGTACCGCGATCTCCGGTGGTGCACAAAGCATACAATGGACAGTACTGAGAAGTGTTTGTCTGATAAAAAGGCAGATGCAGACTGTTTTTTCCCGGCGGAAACTCCTGTGGATATCCGCAGGACTCCCATTCGTATCTGTGGATATGAAATTCTTCAGCCAGAAAATCCCGATAAAACCCCGCATTCAGGCTGTTTTGCTGAAATAATAAGGTATCACCGGATTTATATTTCATTCGCGGATCCTTTTTTCGTTTATTGAGCAATGTGCCCAGAACAGGATGCAGGCGGGATGTTTTTCCACAGAGCATTTCCACCATGGCCCAGTCATTGACTACGATTTCCACATTCACCCCATGAATACAGCACCAGTTATCCACCTTTTCCAGAAGCTTTCCCACAGACGAAAGCATAAATTCCCGGATATAAGAAAATACCAGTGTGATCTCCGAGCCCTCCGAATACATTTTATCCATGATAGAAAAAAGCTGCTCTTCTGTCGGAAACAGGTTATGGCAGAACTGATTTCCAATATAAAATCTGTCCGGTATCCGGCCTGCAAAATAACTGTGAGTGAGATAATTCTTCTGCCAGTAAGACGCCAGAAAAGCCTGCAGCGGCTGGCGCAGATATTCTTCATACAGGGAAGTGCAGTTTAATTCCAGAGCAAACTCTGCATTATCCAAAAGCCTTAATTCTTCTGCACCCATTGTATCCTGTGGATTTCCGGAAGCCTTTTCACTTTCTCTGAAAAACCACCGCTTCTTCTGTTCCTCCAGACTCCTGCAGTGCATCTCATCCAGCTCCGCAGGATAACCGGTCAGTGATTTCGCCAGCTCTCCATCGTCTCCATACAGCTTCAGACGGATATATCTGTTGTACTCTCCGGCCAGACGCCGAACCTCCTGTACATAATCCTTCTGTTCCACTCTCACAGAATATTCCCTGTAAAAATATTTTCCGGTTTTCTTTTCAACTGGCTGTTGATCCTGCAGGCATTGCTCCTCTGCTGCACTCATCCCAAACCTCCGGATCTCCACTCTCCTGTACCCGGCTTTTTTCATATCATAAAAACAGATCAGAAACTGCTCCGGTTCCGGGCATTCCTCTGCCAGCCGAAATCGAAATCCATCTTCACCCAGCTCTGTGATCCGGATTTCTTTGCTATCCATAAAACCGGACAGTAATCCAAATGGTATCATAGAGATCCTCATCAGGAAAGCTTCCTCCCTTCAGACAAAAAAGGAGATGCCATATGCTCCCATACAGCACCTCCCACTGTTCCTGCTTATTTCACTTCTACTAATTCAATTCTGAAATTCAGCTCTTTACCTGCCATCTCATGATTAGCATCGAAAGTAATGGTTTTTTCATCTTTTGCGTTAACTTTAACCGGGAACGGCTGACCATACTGATTGGAGAGGTATACCTGCTGTCCTACAGTAAGATCCTCAGCACCCGGAAGCTGTTCGATCTCAAGTGTAAAAATCGCATCCGGATTCGGCATACCGTAAGCTTCCTCAGGCATCAGATGAACATCTACCACCTGGCCAACCTCCATGTTTGCAACTGCCGCATCAAAGCCTTTGATCATCTGGCCTGCTCCGCAGATGAATTCCAGTGGCTCGCCACGGTCATAGGAAGAATCAAACTGTGTTCCGTCATTAAAGGTTCCTCTGTAATGTGTACGGCAGGTTTTTCCGACATTAGGACCTGTGATAGATGGCTGGGAACCACATCCTCCGCCACAGCCTCCGCAGGAATGTCCGTCTTCATGACCGCCGCAGGAGTGTCCATCCTCATGGCTTCCGCAGGAATGTCCATCCTCATGATGGTGATGATCACAATTCACACCTGTGGATACCAGCTCGCCCTTCAGATAAGCATCCACAGCTGTGTCTGCATCTCCCTGTGCTCCGGAACATAACTCAATGCCAGCCTCAGCAAGTGCACTCTGTGCTCCGCCGCCGATTCCTCCACAGATCAGAACGCTGATTCCCTGCTCTGCAAGAAGTCCGGCAAGTGCACCATGTCCGGTGCCATTGGAGCTGATCACTTCACTGGAAATAACCTTGTTATCCTCTACCTCGTACACCTTGAAAAACTCCGTTTTTCCAAAATGCTGGAAAATATTTCCGTTGTCGTATGTTGCTGCAATTTTCATTTGTAAAACCCTCCATTAATCAGATATGTATTATATTAGTATATCGTGCAGGCAGGATAAAAGCAAGGTTTAACTTCTCTCACAAAAACACCTCGCAGGACATTGCCAGTGAACAGTAACCTCTTGCTGTCATTCAATGAATCCAGTATAATAGAAGAATCTGTAAAAATAAACGATTTTTTAAATAAGAAGGTTTGAATTAAAATGAAATCATACGAAGAATTACTTTCAGATATTGAAGAAGACATGGAGCTCATGGGTTCCTCACACATTGTTTATTCCATGGAAGAGGACGGCGTTGTTACTGATTATGATTATCTTCCATCCGATTCCTGTACGATCTCCATTACCTTAAAGGAACTTCAGGAAAAGCTTCAGCTGCAAATGCTCTATACAAAAGTTTCCGCTCATACAGCCGGAGCAGATAAAAATGCCCCGAAATTAGCTGTTGTTTTTCCGGGCATCGGATACACTGCCGACAAGCCGCTTCTGTACTATACCAGCCGCCTTGCCAGCAAACACGGTTACAAAATCCGCACTGTATCCTATGGCACCCTCCCGGAAAATGTCAAAGGAGATCCTGAAAAAATGAAACAGGCCTTTGACCTTGCCCTGGAACAAACAGAACGCTCCTTAGGCAGCATCGACTGGAATTCCTATGGCAGCATTCTGTTTATTTCCAAAAGCATTGGTACAGTCATCTCCTCAGCCTATGCTTCCCGACACGATCTGACTGTAAAAAGCATCCTGTTCACGCCTCTTGCAGAGACCTTTTCCTTCCCACTTGCCGGAAGCATCGCCTTCCACGGCACCGCAGATCCCTGGGCCGAAACCAATTCCATCCGGGAACTGGCAGCGCAGAAAGATGTACCTCTCTTTCTCACCCAAAACGCCAACCATTCTCTGGAAACCGGTGATGTACTGACGGATATCTTTATTCTAAAAACCACAATGGAGCGGGTCCAGCGTTTTATTTAACGCCGGTCCGCTTATTTTTCTCCACCCACTAAAAACTGAGGTGTCAGCTTATTCAGCTCACGTTCCATGGAAGTTCTGGAAATATCACTGATGTCCTTCAGGGCAAACACTTTGGAAAAGCCGATCTCCATCATGTAATCCAGATCCCATACCGGACGCTTTTTATCACTCATAAACAGCTTACTGCTGAGCTCTTTCCCTGTTTCCGCATCTTCATGAGCATGGATACCTCTTCCATATTTTTCCCACATAGCAGCATCATGTGCCTCGTAAATCTTTTTCTTTTCTTCATCATAAAGATGCAGATACCAGCAGGCGTCCGATACCAAAAGACGTCCGCCTTTTTTCAGTACACGCAGCCACTCCTTGTAAGCCTTCTGTGGATCGTCCAGCGTCCATGTGATATTTCTGCAGATAACCATATCAAATGTCTCATCCGGGAAATTCAGATTGTGGCAGTCCATAGTCATCAATCTGCGGATAAACCTGCTGCCTTTACATTTTCCTTTGCTTCATGGATCATATTTTCAGTAATATCGATCCCGGTCACATGATGTCCTTCTTTTCCCAGCATAATTTCAAAAAATCCCGGCCCGCAGCTACGTCCAGTACTTCCAGATGTTCTTTTTCCGGCGCATACTCCAGAATCAGATTCTTCCAGTTTTCTGCTGTTTCACTTTTCAATTCTGCCTTGATCCCTTCGCTGTAAATGCCAGCTTCTCCTTCCCAGTACTCTTTGATCTTATCGTTTTGCATGTCACTTCTCCTTCTTTGTGGCTACTACAATAAATTTTTTTCCCTGATATCCGTATTTCCAGAAATCCATCGTCCATGGTCTGTTTAGCCAGCGGTTCTCTCTGATCTGGATCCTGGCAAAGCGTACCTTTTTTAATATCTGAAAGTCCGCTTCCGGACGCTTCTGCGATGTAAATGGCAGCTTTTCATAAATTCCGCTGTTTTCCTTCACGTCAGATCCATATGTTTTTCTTTCTGTAACATAAATAAGAAAATCAGCAATTTTCATATGGATCTTATTTTTAATGTGGGTTCGACGGTCCGATAGTCCCCATCAAAATAAATGATCCTTCCACCTGGTTTTAATACAGCCTTCCAGCGTCTGAAAGCTTTTTCCGGATCATATAATGTCCACACCGCATCTCTGGAAAGTATCACATCATAGCTTTGTTCCTGTTCCAATGGCAAAGTTACACCATCTTCCTCACAGATTTCCACCTGCTGATGATACTGTCGCATATTCCTTCTGGCTTTTTCTACCATTCCTGATGAACCATCGATTGCTTTTACATCATGTCCCAGACGCGCTGCTATGATGCTCATAAAACCCGGGCCGCAGCCCACTTCTAAAATACGAAGGGGCTCAGGTCCAAGAAGTCTTTTCAATTCTTTTGTCCAGTGAGATACCGTTCTTTTGTTACTCAATTGTTTTTGGATCATATCATCATAATCACCGGAATCTTCTGTCCATTTATTCTCGATCTTTTCAAACATTTTTTACTCCACTACATCCAGTGTTGCCCAGTTAATGCCTTCATAGGCAGTCGGTGCAAGCTCTACATTGGTCAGTCTGGTATTGTTATAGATATAATCACGGTTCGGATAATACAGCGGCACTGTTACTGCCTGATCATTGATACGTGTGAGGATCTTATCGTATAATTCCGTCCGCTTTTCTTCATCCTGTGTCTTTAATACTTCTCCGAGATCTTTGTTCAGCTCCTCATCGTACCAGTTTACTGCCTTTGCTCCATCTTCCGCACAGAACATTGATTTCAGGAATCCATGAGGCATCCAGGAATCTTCATAGCTGCGGTAAATACACAGATCGTAATCTCTGGTGTTCCAGATCTCATCATAGTAAGCTGCGGATTCTTTTTCTACCAGTTCAATACCTACACCGACCTTCTCATATTCAGATTTCAGGAATTCACAAAGAGATTTCCATGAAGCATATTCTTCAGTCTGGAATACCAGTCTGAGGCTCAGTGGTTCTCCGTCTTTTTCTACAATACCATCTCCATCTGTATCCTCATATCCTGCTTCCTTTAACAGTTCCTTTGCTTTATCCGGATCATATGGATAGCCCTTGCTGTTTTCTTCTGTTACATAAGGAACTGTCGGAGACATAAGTCCGGTTGCAGGATTGCCGTAACCATCCAGCAGATCATTTACAATGCTTTCTTTATTTGTTGCATAATTCAGTGCCTGACGTACGTTTACATCCTGAAGCGCCGGTGTATCATAATTTTCGATCAGATAGTAAGAAAGTGTGGAAACCTGCTGTTCTGTCGATAAATTTTTATCTGCCTGGATAATACTGAAGCTTTCGGATGGAATATCCTGAAGATTCAGATCTGCCTCTCCACTCTGAAGTGCCATCACTCTGGCATCACCGTCTACCACCTGTTTCAGAACTACTTTATCAATATTTGGTTTCTCACCGTAATAATTAGGATTTGGTACCAGGACAACCTCCTGACCGCTTTCATAACTGTCGATCATCCACATTCCGGTACCCACTTCCTGACAAAATTCTCCGTCTTCATCCAGTGCACTTTCACAGGTGAAACGGAATGGTCTTGGATAGCTGAATTCGATCAGCAGGGTATAGCATGGTTCTGCGAACTTAAATTCTACAGTATAATCATCTACCTTTGTAACATTTTCCAGTTTGGCTGAAAAGTTACCGATCACATCCTGTTCCACCCATCTGTTATAATTCCACATCACATTGTCTGCATTAAACTCTGTGCCGTCCGAGAATTTCACATCTTTTCTTAAATGGAACGTATAGGTTGTGCCATCTTCGCTGATATCCCAGGATTCTGCCAATGCCGGTTTGATTTCTCCATTTTCTCCGTAACGTACCAGAGGATCATAGATCATTTCATAAAGGCGAAAATCCGGACCACTTTTTATAGGGTCACAAAGTTCAGGAGTCAGATCAATGGATGTCATTGCCGTAACTACTTTTTCCTCTTTTGCCTGTACATTGACACCTGTCAGTAAAGTTGCCGCCACCATGCTCAATGCTATCAGTTTTGCTACACGTCTTTTCTTCATTTCTTCCTCTCCTTTGTTTGTTTTATATTTTACAGCATATGACATGCCGCAAAATGTCCTGTTTCAATTTCTGTCAATTCCGGTATATGCTCTCTGCATATATTTGTACATCTTCTGCACCGGTTCTGGTATGGGCAGCCCTGTTCCGGAATGGTATCTGAAAATATTTTCTTTTCCTGCGATCCGATTCTTCGCATTTTCGGTTCTTTTACTGGAATAGAATCAAACAGATCTTTTGTATAAGGATGTACGGCAGTCTCCTTTAAGCTGTCCGTATGATCGATAAACTCGACCACGCGTCCCTGATACATAATAGCCACCTCTTTACAGAGATATGGAACATTGGATAGATCATGAGTGATCAGTAAATAGGTCATCTCATATTTTTCCTGCAGCTCATTTAACAGATGCAGGATCTGCTTTCGTATGGAATAATCCAGACTGGATACCGGTTCATCACAGATCACAAGTTCCGGTCTTAATACCAATGCTCTCGCAATATTAGCTCTCTGACACTGACCTCCTGAAATCTGTCCAACATAACGGTTGCGGATATCCGGATCAAGCCCCGTCTGGATCAAAGCCTCCTTTACTCGCTCTTCATACTCACCCTCTTGCAGTTTTTCATGTAATTTCAAAATTTCCAGAATATTTTCTCCAATGGTATAACCGGGATCAAATACCCCGCTGCTGCTTTGAAAGACCATCTGAAGATTCTTGCGATATGGACGAAACTGCTTTTCAGACAAATCCTGCATTTCCTGTCCCTGAAACCAGAATTTTCCATCTGTAGGTTTCTCCAGGCCGGCGATCAGCTTTCCGAATGTAGTTTTACCACTTCCACTTTCACCGATCAGAGCCATGGATGATCCTGCATGGATTTCCAGACTTACATCATCCACTGCCTTCACAATTTTTTTCTTGCCATAATATTTTTTTAAATGTTCTGTCTTTAGTAACGTACTCATACTTTTCCCCTATAAAACTGCATCCAACAGTTTTTTGTATATGAATGCTGCGGATGATAAAAGATCTCTTCAACCGTTCCGTTTTCCACTATTTCGCCGTCTTTCATGATCGAAACATCATCTGCGATCTCTGCCACCACACCCGATCATGCGTAATAAATAACACGCCCAGATTTTCTTTCCTGGATAGCTGATTAGATTTCTTCCAGGATCTGCTTCTGTACGGTTACATCCAAGGCTGTCGTCGGCTCATCTGCGATCAGATAATCCGGTTTCATGGACATGGCAATGGCGATCATAACACGTTGGCACATACCACCAGACAATTCGTAAGGTTTTTTCTTCATCAGTTCTTCCGGATCACGCAGATTCATCATCCGCAGACTTTCCAACGCTGCTTCCCTTGCCTGTTTTTTGCTCATTCTGCGATGTTTTCTCAGTCCTTCCAGAAGCAGTTGTTCAACTGTAAAAAGCGGATCAAGAGCAGCAGTCGGATCCTGAAAGATCATTCCGATCCTGTCTCCGTATAACTGTCGTTTTTCTTTTCCTGATAACTTCAGAAGACTCTTTTCGTTCAGTGTCACATCTCCGGATATCACCTTTCCATTTCCTGCAAGCAGATTCATGATCGTCAGAGAGGTAACTGACTTGCCGCTTCCACTTTCTCCCACCAGAGCATGGATCCTTCCGCGTTTTACTTCCAGGCTGACATCTTTTACTGCATGAACCATTCCGTGAGATGTCTGAAACTCCACATGTAGTCTTTTTACCCTTAGGACATCATTTTTGGGCTGTTCCATTCTGTATTCCCTCCCCCAGATAATTAAATGCCAGAACAATGATCATGATCAGTATGCCCGGATAAAACATCAGTCTTGGATAAGTCTGGATATAACTTCTACTGTCACTGAGCATGATCCCCCATTCCGGTGTCGGTGCCTGCACACCAAGGCCGATAAAGGAAAAACCGGCAATTGACAGAATGATCGAACCGATTTCCATTGTTGCCAGTGCGATCACAGATGGCAGGATATTTCTCAATACATGCCTAAATATGATCCTTGCGTGGCCGCAGCCGCCGGCTTTTAGTGCGGTCATATAATTTTTATTTTTTTCCTGAAGTGTCAATGCTCGGGCAAGCCTTGCATATTCTGCCCAGGATACGACCGATAAGGACAGAATCAGATGAGCGCCGCTGGCTCCTACGGTTCCTGCAATGGCAAGTGCCACAATAAAGACCGGCATAGCCATAAATACATCAATGATCCTCATAATTATGGAATCGATTTTTCCACCTACATATCCGGCAAACAGTCCGATAGGCACCCCGACACATACAGTAATCAGAAGCACCGTAAAGCTATAGCTCAGTGAATACCGGCTGCCCCAGAGAAGTCTTGATAAAATACATCGTCCCAGCTGATCAGTACCTAAAGGATATGCCGCCGACGGATTCTTTAATTTTATCGAAACATCCACAAGCAGTGGATCATGCGGCGCCAGTACAGGTGCAAAAATAGCTGCCAATGCAAAAATTATGACCACCATCAATCCTATTTTTGTTTTCGGTGACCGGAATACCTGTTTCCAGTACAGATTCTGGATCATGCTTTTTTCTGTTTTCTGCTTTCTTCTGCTTCCCATTCTATGATCTCTCCTTTACTTTAACTGGATTCGCCGGTCAATCGCAGAATAGGCGATATCCACAAGAAAATTTAATACTACAATGCCAACAGCCAGAATAAAGATAAAACATTGCAGCACCGGAGTGTCTTTTGAGATCACGGATTTCAATGCCAGATTTCCGATTCCCTGAATTGAAAAAATACTTTCTATCACAGCTGAGCCACAGAAAAAACCGATCACAATTGATACCAGACGTGTCAGCACAGGAATCAGGATATTTTTCAGACCATGACGCAAAATTACATTTACAGATGACAATCCCTTAGCTCTGCTGGCACGTATGTAATCCTGCTTCAGCACCTGTATCATATTGGTACGGATCAATCTCGTCATAATTCCAAAGAAACTGATATCCATGCAAATGCCGCAAGAATCGGGATGCCTCCGGCATCTCCTCCGATCACGGAAATCACTTTTAGCTTTACTCCAAATATATAGAGCAGCATCAGACCGATCCAGAAAGACGGCATAGATACACTGAGGGACGACAAAATGCGAATGACTTTATCCAGAACTCTGTTTTCATAAATTGCCGACAAAATCCCGAGAGGGATTGATACGATCATCAACAATAAAAACGAAGTAACTGCCAGTTTAAATGTCTGTGGGAAATATCTTTTTAATTCCTCAAAAGCCGGTTTTCTGGTAGAATATGATTTCCCAAAATCGCCATGAAGTGCCTGATCCAGCCATTTCCCGTATTGTACCAGCACCGGCTGATCCAGTCCTTCCTCATGCCGTACTTCTTCTACCTGCTCCGGTGACGGATGCTCATATTTTTTCTCCGCCAGCACTCTGGCAGCATCACCTGCCGATATAAAACTCAGCATAAAAATAATAAATGTAACCGCCAGCACTACCGGAATCATAAATATAAAACGCTTTGCAATTACTTTTCCCATCTTCATCTCTCCTCATTTTTTATCTGTTTATTGTTTTTAAAATAAAAAAGCTGATATGATCCAGCATCATATCAGCACAAAAAACAAACCTCCACCTCAGGCAGAGCTTATTCCTTCTGTATCCCATCCGAATCAGAATTCTTCTGTCAAAAAGGCAAGTCTCCTGACTCCAGTTCTTCCTACTTACCATCTTCCCGGATCTCTCCAGTGATATTTTGGTTTTCGTCCCTGTCACAGTAGCGGTGGCTGTTCTGGCATTTCACCAGATTCCTTATTAAGTACTTTGTACACCCTTCTGACTATTCAATTTTCATAGTTGTAAGTATCATAATATCATACTTTTCTTTTTATATAAATAGTTTTTTTGTCAAATATAAAATATCTGAACATTTCATAGTGAAACCCGGATATTTTCTGCCTGTATTATTATAGATCCCTTAAGTAAATAACATTATGTATGAACGGTGACTTCTTTATATTTCCGTATAATGATCATATAACTTACGAATAATAAAACAGCTGCACTGCTCCATGCACAGATCTCTGCATAGTATATTCCATCTTCACCGATCAGTTTTGGCAGCAGCAGCGCAACACTGACACGCATTATAAATTCTGCAATGCCGCTGGCAAGCGGAATCAAAGTATTACCCAGGCCCTGGATAGCGGAACGATACACATACAGCAGATACAACACCCACAAAAAGACAGCCATGATAAACAAATACTTATATGCTATATCCAATACCTGTCGGGTCTGATCCGGTTCACCGGATACAAACAGGGACAGTACATTACGTCCAAACAGTACCATCATGCCGGAAATGAAAGCCGAAGTGAGCACTGCCATATAAGTGCCGCTGCGCACGCCTTTTCGAATCCTCTGGTATTTTTTTGCACCAAGATTCTGGCCCACATAGGTTGTAATAGCATATCCATATGAAACGGCAGCCATCTCCAAAACCCCATACAGCTTGTTCGATGCCGTAAATCCCGCCACAAACAGAAAACCAAATCCATTGATCACATACTGTACCACAAGGCCTCCCACGGAGATGATCACATTCTGTATCGCAAGAGGAACCGCCAGTTCCAAAAGCCGCAGGCTCATAGAAGGCTGCCTGTAAAAATCCTTCTTTTCCAGGCGGATATCCGGGATTTTACGTAATACGATCAAACAGTACAAGGCTGAAAATCCCTGTGCGATAACGGTTGCCACTGCTGCTCCGGCTATACCCCAGCCAAAAACCGCCACAAATAACAGATCCAGTCCCACATTGATCACTGCTGCCACTATCATTGCGATCAACGGAGATCTGCTGTTTCCAAGTGCCCGAAGGATCGCTGCAAATATATTATAAGCAGCTATGATCGGGATTCCTGCAAAGATCAGCCGCAAATATAGCATTGTCAGATCAATGACATTATCCGGTGTCTGTAAAAATAAAAGAACATGATAAACTGTACCTTCACTTACTGCGAGTACGACCACAGACAGTAATGCTGTCATGATATAGCTTTTCGCTACTGCACATTTCAGATTTTCCTTTTCCCTTGCTCCATAATACTGAGATACAAGAATAGAAAAACCCTGTGTGATACCTGTCATGATCCCAACACCAGCCATACCAGCCAATCTCCGGCACCTACTGCCGCCAGTGCTTCAACTCCTACCACTTGTCCGACGATCATGGTGTCTGCCATCGTATAAAACTGCTGAAAAATATTTCCAAGCATCATTGGTATGGCAAAAGTTATGATCAGTTTTCCGGGGGATCCGGCAGTCATATCTTTTTCATTGGTTCCCATAAGAATCTCCTTTTCTTTTCATCCTTGTCCGCTATTTTACAGGGGACTCTTACGAAACACAATCCTATTTTTTCACAAAGTTTTATAATATTTTTGGTAGCTATTACATCTTTATAATCATTATTTTTAATGGATCATTTTTGCCACGCCTATCTTAAAACTCTTTCTTCTTCATGGCGCTCATACTATACTTATATGAAGCAAACCATATAAGCAGACTTAGCACAATGAGGGCAATCCCGATTTCAAAATCCCCTATTCCCCCTATCATATGCAGAATACTTTCTTTTAATCCCAGGTTAGTCTTCACAAAAGATCTAATTGTATAACAAATCGCAAAAATAATTAAAATTGCGATTGGCAGCACAATTCGCCCTTTCTCTCCTTCGAACCTTATCCTGATCGCGATCATAATTCCCGCAATTGCCTGAAACACAAAAAATGTGATCAACTCCATTGCCAGCATTTCCAGATCAAACACCTCTTCAGGATTTATGAGTACCATAATTCCTGCACAGATCATTCCAATGCACCATCCACATGCTGTCATGATAAAGGAAAAAATATATTTTTCTCTGACATATATTTTTTTATTTACGGGTAAAGAAAATAAATATGTGTAGCCATGGCCATTTTCATCATAACTGATCGTATTACCTGAATATATCGCCAGAACAGATGGGATATACACTGCAATGAAAGCAGCTCCCGTTTTTCCTGTAAGTATAAAAAACAATGCTACAAACACTAACACCAAAAAAAGATTACCACCCTGCCGAAAAAACAATCGAAAATCCTTTTCCAAAAGACCTCTGATTCCTTTCATCATCTTTCGCCCCCTGTCAACATCAGGATCACCTGATCGAGTGATCCGCTCTCTACTACGATTTCCGGATAATTTTCTATATAATACTGCTTCTCGTTCGTCAGACAGGCAACTCCAAAAAACTCTTTTTTCTCTTTCAAAAGATACCTTTTATCCACTGCCTGATATTGTTCCTCACTGACCTTCAACACTGCATATTTTCAAGAATCGTATCCATCGCTTCATGAAGTATGATCTTTCCTTTATGTATCACATAAATGTCATCACACAGATGTTCTAAGTCCGAAGAAATATGTGAACTGATCAGGATACTTCTCTCCGGTTCTTCTTCCATATACTCTCTTAAAATATCCAGCATCCTTTCCCTCGCTCCGACATCAAGCCCTGCTGTCGGCTCATCCAGCATCAGGAATTCTGCCTGATGTGTCAATGCAACGATCAGATTCAGCTTTGCTTTCATTCCTGTTGAGTACTCTTTTATAAATTTATCCAACGGAATCTGATATTCTTCACACATCTGATGAAATTTTTCTGCTTCAAACTTTGGATATAATTTGGCAAGGACTGCCTCAACATCTTTCCCTTTCAAGTATCCACTGAATCCGGCTTCTGCCAGGACAACTCCCAGCTCTTCTTTCTCTTTTTCACTTAACTCTTCCGGTATTTTTCCCAGGATCTTTATCTCACCGGCATCATAAGAAATGAGTCCGAGCACTGCCTTGAACAAAGTACTCTTACCGGCTCCGTTCTCTCCAACCAGACCGGTGATCCTTCCTTTTTCTACATTTAACGAACAGTCTAACTGAAATTCACCGTAGCTTTTCTTTACTCCTTTGATCTCCAACATAATCATTCCTCCTCCATGATGAGTTCAAACAACGAACGGATCTCTTCCTCCTTCATTCCGCAGCGCCTTCCCTTCTGAATTGCTGCTTCCAGATCCGCCTCAACCTCTTTCCTGCGCTCTTCTTCCATCAGCTGTGTATTCGAAGCCGTACATACGTTCCTTTCCCATGAACTGTGACTGTCATGCCCTCTGCTTCCAGATTGTCATATGCTTTCTTCACAGTAAGTGCACTGATCTTCAGTTCCTTTGCCATTGTTCTCACGGACGGCAATATATCATTTTCTTTTAACTCTCCGGAGATGATCTGCGCCTTGATCTGCTCCATGATCTGTTCATAAATTGGTACCATCGATGTATTATTGATTATAATCTTCATATGTTTCCTCCTGTTGCAAACAGTATATAACAGTATAATACTGTTGTCAACTGTTATATACTGTTTTACAGTAGTTGACTGCCGGGATATATTTTTTAGCACGAAAAAAGCACCTCTCGGTTTTCTGATTATTAACTCTGAGAAGTGCTCTTGTTTTATATCTAATTTTAGTACAGCTTTGCACCTGCCGGGATTCTGTCATCTACCATCAGAAGGTTCAGTCCTTCATGACCATCTTCCTCAGGTACTGCTGAGATCAGCATACCCTCGGAATCGATTCCCATCATGAAGAAATTCATTCTGATCAAATACTCTTATTTTATTTCTTTTTAACTCATTCAATGTTAAAAGTATAGTTTTTGTTTCTGTCTTCATTATCCTGCTGCTGAAGATAAAACATTGCCTTTTGAGTTTCAATCTCCGCTTTCAGTTCTTCTTTTGTCGGCAGGTATAATTTGTACTTGGAAGCAAATAATTGTTCATTGCCATGCATAACAGAATAACGGGCAATATCATCATCTGTATCGGAACAAAGAACAATACCGATTGTTGGGTTATCGCCCTCACTACGTTTCAATTCATCATACATACGGATATACATATCCATCTGTCCTACATCTTGATGTGTTATCTTTTCTGTTTTCAGGTCGATGAGGACAAAGCATTTCAGTATGTAATTGTAAAACACAAGGTCGATATAATAGTCCTGTTTCTCCGTATGGATATGCTGCTGCCTTGCCACAAAAGCATATCCCTTTCCAAGCTCCATCAAAAATTTCTGCAAATTGGAAAGAATACTTTTCTCAAGGTCACTCTCTGTAAAATCTGTATTCTGCGAAAAGCCTAAAAACTCCGCAACTACCGGATTCTTGATAAACTCCAACTTATCATTCTGATACGGTGCAGTCAGTTCCTTCATTTCACTTTCTACAAGCTCTTTTTTCTGAGTTTTGAGCATACGGTAATAATACTGAGAAGAAATATTCCTCTGCAAAGTACGGACACTCCAAGTCTGTTTTGCGGCTTCTTTCTCATACCAGTCGCGAGCTGCCTTCTCTTTAACCTGTAATAATGTTGCATAATGCGACCAAGACAGTAACCCAACAGATTTTCCAGACGATGTCTGGAAATTTCAGGATAGGTCTTATAGAAAGAATAAAAGCTATATAGATTCGACTTTGTATAACCTTTTCCATATTCAGCCGATAATTCTTTTGCTAACTTTTTTATAATTTCAGCTCCATATTTTGCCCTATCCTCGCCCTGCAATTCTTCACTTGCAATTCTATAACCAAGGAGCCAATTTCTCTGTATAAGCGTTGTATTGACCGCTCGATATGCAGCTTTTTGTGAAGATTCGATAATCCCACACATATCTTTTAAGATGTCATCGGTTTTAACAAAATTATCCATAAAATTATTTTGACCGATTTTTTCTAATTTATTCTCCATAGCTACCGCTCCTTTGGATTTCATTTTCAAATTATTCGCTTTCCTGCATATTCTCATCAGCTTTTGCAATCATCTGTCTGTACTGTTCTTTCACTCTTTCCGGTGCAAGTATCTGTACTTTGCCATTGAAGCCAAACACCCAACCGAAAAAAAGTAGGACTGGCTGATACTTCGGTCTGTACTCTGAAAGACGTCATATCATACGCAAGGATTGTCACATCTTCTCCGAAACGGTCAACCATTGTTTTCATCAGGCTGTTATCACACCGTAAATCCACCAAAACTTTCTCGCCTGAGAACATAAAGAAAACTTCCTTTGTGTAATTCTCAATATCAAAATCATCAGGCATAGGAATAATGTCCTTAGCCAGTATCTCCGGCTTAGAAGCAATACGGTCTACCCTGAAATTGATAACCTTGCTTTTCTTCTCTGAATATCCGAGAACATAATAATAGTCCCCACACCAGAGAAGTTTATACGGACTGAACTTATACACTTCGCCCTTATTCTTCAGAACCTTTTTCTTCAATCCGGTATAATCATAATACTGAAAAGAAATCTGCTTACCTGCATTGATGGCATCATTTATAGCGTCGATGATATAATATATCTGCTCATTATCCGGCTTAATTCGATTGACCACATAGTTATTACGCTTCAGCTTCGACGCCTGCCCCGGACTGGTCATTGTATGTATCTTCTCAATCAGCGTTTCGCTTTTCTTCTTTGTAATGAACTTTGATGACTCTACTGCGTCTATCAGCAGTTTTAGTTCCGGCAATTCAAATTTGCGGCTGGCTACAAAGTATTTGCTCTGAGTAGAATGGATAGTAACAATGTCCATTCCAAACTCCTGAAGTGCTGCAATATCCTTTGTAACCGTCGTTCTATGTGCAGATATTCCGTATTCATCATTCAATATATTGATTAACTGTGTTGTGGAAAGAGGATTTTCTTCATCAGTTCTTTCCAGTAAAATCTTTTGTAAATATAAAATTCTTGGCTTTGTTTCCATAATTCTTATATACCTATCGCTCCATCAATAGTATCTGTCTACTTTTTCTTTTTTGGCTTAGGTGCTGGTAATTCATCGTACATTGCATTAAATAGTCCTGTTAAAAATTTCTTATTATCCACATCTTCTACAAACAGCATTTCCTTTGCCCCATCATACGGCAATTCATAAGTAGCTGTCGGCATATATGAAATTGCTGATTTTATCGGTTTTACAAGTAATCTGTCATCATAAATTCCGCCGACAATTTTACCACGATAATAAATAATATATTCGCCCATCATCGCACGGTAAGTAATCTCGTCCAATTCTGCCAACTGCTCTAATACAAATTCCAAATATTCTTTACTTGATGCCATTAGTTGTCCTCTGACCTAATTTCATTTTACTCAATTTATGCTTTCTTTATCGGGTGTCTTATTACCGTTTTGCATTTCTCCGGTGCAACTTTTCTTGGGTCTGATAAATAAATTTCGTGATGGCGTCGCTCATCAGTAAAATCATTTACATAACCGTTTTCTTCAAGATATTTATCCATCATTGCCACAGTTGCAGGTTCATCATCAAAAGCTCCTATATGCATTATCTGTACGCACAAACCTTCGTCAATACTCAAGAACTCTGCACCAGAGCAATCCATCTTTTTCTTTTTTGAAGCAGTTTCCACCGCCCAATCAAAATCTTTCTTTGTAATAAAATCAGGCAGACGAATAACAGAAATCCAGTTGAAAGCTGATTTATCAGTATAATCTATACTTTCAACATTGTCCTGCCACCAAAAGCCCTCAAGCGGTGGTACAACATATTCAAAAAATCCTTCTATTTTGTAATCCGTCTTATAGCTCATCTTGAGAGTATATGCAACAGCATACAAAACACCAATAGCAGTTTTATATTCTCCGCCTTCTTCATTAGGATTTCCTTTACCTCTTACCGCTATATAATTTGCCTTTGGAATTGTCACAATCTGCGGCTTATTCTTCGGCATATAGAACTCTTTATATTCTTTCTTAAAATCGAATGCCATTCGTCATTTCCTCCATAATCAGTTTATATGCTTCTTAAACTTGAATAAATCTATATGTCGATACTTGTCTGTTGAACTGCTAAAGTTGGTTCTAAAACATTTGATTTCATGAGCGTACTTCCTGCATACATTAAATAATGGACACCACTTGCAACTGCCATTTCCTCTGCTGCCGCTTTTTTGGCAAGTACAACTTCATCATCTATCTTATTATCTCCTTTTACCTCTATCAGTTGATATGAACCATCTTCCATAAGAGCGAGAAAATCAGGATAGTACTTTCTCAATCGCTTTGACTCAGGGTCATAATATTGCACTGACAAATCACCTTGATTGGAAGTAAACATACCTGTAAAATAAATTTCCTTAACCTTATTACTTGAAATATACTGTAAAAAGCATTCTTTCTCTGGTTTAGAGTCGAAACAATATGTATCTGCATGGAAACTCTTTGCTTCTTCCTTTGGTGTGAAATTATTATGTCCTTTGGTAATTACAAGCTCATCATTGGCTGAAAACTCATAGTATCCTGAATCTTTTGGTTCCCTAAGAAGAACCATATCAACATCTTCACTTTTCTGTGTACTCTTAACCTCATAAAGTGTATGAAAAATTTCAGGTATTATCACATCTTCCAAAATCTCATTATGACGATTAACTGCTGCAACAATATTACCTGAACCGTCCACGGACTCACGCAATATCTTAGCAATCGTAAGGCAAGAAATATTCATATACCGTGAAATTTCTGCGTCAAAGAAAATTCGCTAAATCGCTCTTGCTCTTTCATAGAGTCAATATTCGTTTCCTTTTCAGATAATCCTAATCGCAAACTTCCTTTTTCATACATCTTAGCTTCATATTTTGACTCGTCCAATTCTGCCAAATGGAAATCAATAGGTACAGAATATTCCTTTTCGATGAGAGAATATTCGTGCCACAACCTTTTCATCTTAATACTTCTTGGCGGCGGTAAAACACGAACCTTATACACTTTTTTATTTGTATTTGGGGATTTACCAAAATCTGAAATCTCCATATTATAATTTTTGCGAAGTTCATCATCGAGCGTGTCGTAATTCTCTTTTGACAAGAAAATTGTAGCTTTTAACTGTTCCTTTGTAAGCTGTCTCAAGCAACGCATTGTAGCCTGTAAAACAAATACTTTTGATTTTGGACTTCTAAATAAAGCAATTCCAAGCAGTGAACGACAATTCCAACCTTCTCGCCCCTTTTCGACAAGGATAATAAATTGCTTTTTACTTCCCTCAGTACCAATAACATCAAGGTTGTTAAAATTCTTAATATCCTCATCTTTTGTGACAGAAGGGTCGCCTGTATTTACCAAAACAGTCGAAAGCGATATACCAAGTTCACTTAATACTTTTTCAACAGCAGGACGTACCACATCTGTTGCTTCTTTAACATTTGCTGCAAAAATAGCAAGCTTCGGTAATAATCCTTCATAAGTTTTACCACCATAGCGTTCCCAGAATTTAGTAATCGAAGTACGCAGAAACTCCTCACTTTTAACATTTTCAAACCCAATCGGGTCTGCATCTTTCAAATATCCGTGAGCGATAGACTCATTCAACCCATAGGCATATACCACCTCCGGTAACACCTGTTTCTTAACATACGGTGTACCCGTGTAGTTATAGCAAGCAACAATAGAGGTACTTGCCGCAAGCATATTGATTGTATTACGAAGAGTTGTCTTATTTGCTCCACCAGAGCGAAGTTCTTTCTCCAAATCAGCTCCAAACAAATGATGTGCTTCATCGACATACACACCAAGCTGTGGCAGACGACAAAGTTTCTTAAAACGTTGATTATCAATCAGTGAAGCATCGTCCCACACATCAGAATCGTCATCATCATTTCCATAAATATCTGCAAGCAAAGAACCTGAGCCAAAAAGAATATCTGCCGGGGTATCTGCTTTGCGTTTTTTCTTTACAATGATTTTTTGATTATTAGAAATAACTATATTAAAGTCTGAGTCATCAATCGTATGAAGTGTTATACCTGTTCCTTCGAGAAAATGAAACTTTATATTTTGGTCTAATACACGAGCATACTCCGGCGGTACAACTTTTGTTTTATCAAAAGTCATAATTTCTCGAAGAGATTCCAAGACTGTCTTGTCTGGTGCAAACACCAATGCATTATGGCAAAATCTTTTATCCTTTGGGTATTTCTTTGCAAGTAGAAACTCATAGAAAATGCAAGTAGCCATAAGAATAGTCTTTCCAAGTCCCATAGTTAAAGCATAAATATAGTTAGGATAATCTTCCTTATACTTCTTCATCTGTTTGAACACAATTTCATTCTGCTCATCACCTATGTCCAAAAGAGTCCCCTGACCGCCTTTGTGAATAGTATAATACGATGCATCTGAAAATCTATTTTCTCTTTTTCTCCATTCATCAAACATTTGATACATATGAGCGTTGTCCATAAATTCCTTGATAAAAACATACATCTCCAAGGCTTCAAACTGTGGTTCTCGCAGGAACGCATCACTATTTTCGTTGCTATCATTATATGCAAGGAATTTTTTGGTTAAGTCATTGTATCTTGAACGTATTTTGCCTCTATTTTGGCTGTAATATTCCCA